>Ga0209700_102270_pt1 | contig 39277 bp, 19 predicted proteins | sample SiratroredBW_FD_187528 | JGI IMG/M metagenome (GOLD analysis project Ga0209700, IMG submission 187528) | Root nodule microbial communities of legume samples collected from California, USA - Siratro red BW (SPAdes) (version 2) | ecosystem: Host-associated > Plants > Roots > Nodule | place: USA...
GACTATTCACAACCTAATTGAGGAAAGAAAAATCTGTAATCAAACCTAATCAAACCTGTAATTACAGTTACAAAAAACAAATCTTTCCTAATAAATAGAAAATGAAATCTGCCCTAATTATGGGATAATTATCTCCTAATTATATTACACAACAAATACCATAGAATGACTTGCAAACATTCTTTGCCACCTCGGAGACCAGTTTCAGTTCAATAAAGGAAAAATGATTAAATTTGAATTATCAATGAACATGCAATTTCAAGTGTACAGTTACCTAACATAAATCATTGCCCTTTTTTCCCCTTTTACTGTTTTAAAGGAATTGTCGCTCAAACTCTAACAATAGGAAGATCAGGAACTAAATTTGAGACCTAAGTGTAGAAAAAATACGAGGACAAGAGAAATTCCAGCTTATAGAATTGAAAAGTATGAAAGGGACTATATTTACAGTTAGGAAAAATCAAGAACCAGTAGCAATAACTGTTGTAAGCAGCAGTGCTAAAATAAAAATGATAGATTATTGATTTCATCATGGGAAGAATATGAAAATAAACCAAGAAAAGGGTTTACAAGAAATGTGGATTAATAGAATAAAATCCCCATAGCTCACTGGAACTGCAGGTTGTCAATAATAAACCCTTTGATAAGAAATTCATCATTAGAAGCATCTTCATAATGTCGAAATTCATTATTTCTCACATAACTTAAAGAAGATTGTACACCAATTTCACAAGATGATACAATGACAAGATGATTAATATTTATCAAATTAAATTCAGATTTCTAAAGCATGTAGCTGCAACCTGGGAGAATAAAACAGTAAAGTGTTGAATTAATCTATTTCCCCAACTGAATAGTCAAGAAGAGATGCTAGAATATGCTCGGGTTTATTTTTATAATAAGATGGAGCCAGCAAAATAATATGTCTAGCTTTTAACTACTGTCTGAAGAGAGCTCAAATATTACAAAGCCTAGAACAAATATCACGCAAATGTGTATGGTTTTCAAAGGATTAGTTACAAAACAGGCCATGGAAGATGGTATCACTATTCTACCATGTTGAGAGGAGAGAAACATGAAGGAATATAAAGAATTCCGCATGTTGGGTACACATGAGTATTCTTATTTTTAATGAATAAGAGATACAATAACAAGCAACAAATCAATATCTAATAATGGGAAAATATTCGGTAAGATATTTCCCCATCAAATCATATCATATTTCCCTATTTAATGCAATCAAATCATATCTCAAACATAAGTAAAAATTAAAAACAGAAATCAAACCTGAGCAGGTGGCAAGGATGAGACCCAGTCTGAAGTGTGCGTGGGAAGAAGCCCCAATGCATTGAGCTGCACAACAGGACAATCACATATGAATTTAAGAAAAAGTACATAAAATCAAGTTATCAAACTTGAGAGTCTAGATAAACTTGCTGAATCCTACTAAACTCAAATAATTCTTCAAAAGTGTTAATAAAAAACAGATTCTATTACTAAAATGCAGTTCAATAGCATATCCATATTAATATGAAACATTCAAACTCCATAAAAAGCAAACATAAGTAACAAAGTAAAAACAAAACTCAACACTTGACTCACATTATACTATATTTAGGCATTTACATTTTTGTTGTAGTATTACAAATCAGGATAAAAATAATAATGAAAACATAAAATTAGCTTCATATACCACGTGTATATTACAGAACAAAAGCAATTTAATCCAAGTATCAAACAAAATCAACCAAAGCTATACATTTTGAGGCCAAAACCACACATAAATCTAGGCTTGCAAACTTGCTTGTAGAGCAGAGTTTACCAAATTTGCTACAGTTTTCCGGAACATGATATATAAACAACGGAGCTTACAAGCAATTTAACTTGTTTTTGTGTCAAGGGATCGTAATCGAAAGCAGTGTAAGAGTTTGATAACAACAATGACACATACATTTAATTAAAATTGAAATACAAGTATCATGATGACAACTGAGAGGCACAAATTACCTTCCAAACACCGAGTGCCAAGCCACCCAAATTAAGGGCTATAAATAACAACTTAGGTCCAAGAAGCTCCACCTTATTGTCTTTGTAGGGCTCAAAAACTGCAAAAACCAATAGAATGCATTAACAATCCCAGTCAAACCAATGTTCTCAAGTAGATGTTTCATGAGGTTCAAGCCAACAAATGAACTAGTAAACCTAAAGACCAAAAACACATCCACTAATAGAACATCTTGTGTCAATGTAATAAAAACAAAGTACAGAGTATCAGCCATTCCAGGAGAGAATGAATATCAACGGATACTAAAAACACCTTCTATACCCTTGAAGGCTCAAACACCATAGAACAACTAACGAACCAATTCTGAAAATAAGGGGAACACACAGAAGAAAGAATACCACAATACAAGTTAACCAATCACTAATACTGAGTTTTCAAAGCTTTTAATTCTTTTCTTTTTTTCAAACTTCTCTTATGAAGCTTTCAATTAATGCCTTGTTTGGTTTAGGGGATTCAGAGGAGAATTAATTTTGAAATTGGTGGAACCCACCCACTATATTATTTTTCATCTATTTCCACTCATCCCTCCTCGTCTCTTCTCTATTTCTCTTCAACATATACCTCTAACTTCTATTTTATTTCTCACATATTTCCACTCATTCTTTTTATTTCATTCACCCTATTTATCTTCTCTCTACCGAATGGGACCAAAGGGTGCACCGGAGAAACTTATTTGCAACTTATTCGAGCTTTTTTTTTATGCTACAAGCACTTCTATAACAATTTGTAAAACCTTATAAAAATAGCTGATAATACGTGCTTAATTCGTTTTAGCTTATTTCAAAAGCCCTTGAGGAAAACTTATAAAAATAACTTACAACTTAAAGGAAAACAATTTAATCTTTTGCACTTGTTGATTATAGAAACAACTAGTACATAAGCCATACGTGCTAACATAATAAGCACTTATCCAAAAAGCACTTAACTAAGTTGTTTACCCATACATGTCAACAAAATATCTGATCTCCAAACACACACTTACTCATCACAGATCAATGAATTCGTCATTAAAATATAAAGAGAGTACCATAGGTCTAAGATCAAGCATTCAATTGAAAAACATAAACTAAAACGAGATGAGAAAGTGAAAACATACTCTTTCCCACACTCTGCAAGGCACTAATGGGTTGCCAAAGAGCAGAGAAAGTAATCCCAATGCTGAACAAGTGGACTGTGCTACCAGCCATCCACATCATGAATCCCATCATCAGCAAATTCTTCAAAGGGGCTTGTGCCACCTCCCAAGCTTTCTGTTCATAACAATAACAACAGTCATAAAAAACACCAATATCAAATAAAATTAACCAATATTTCCTCAATTAACAAAACCAAAAAAATAATTAAACAAAAAAAAAAGAAGAAAAACCTGAGATTTCCAATTGGATTCAGCGTCCTTCTTCTGGCGACTGAGCGTCGAATCGTCCTGCACGATTGAATTCCAATTTGAACTTAAATAAAAAATAATTTGAAAAGACGAAAGAAATTGGAGCGTGCGTGGGAAGGAACCTGGTCGAGAGAAGCGCGAGAGAAACCGGGAGGATCGGGAATATCGCGAGAAGTGGAATTGTCGGAGAAGTCAACGGCCCACCTTCGTCCTCCCGATACCATCACTCCCTTTCCCTTCTCCATCGATTCTCTCTGCTTGCGAATGCGACTGCGCTGCACGAAACGGCGTCGTTAAGGAGCGGTGTGTCTCTCTCTGGATCGCGTTCAGTGAGGGCAACGCAGATGTGAGGTTTCAGAAGTTTCTCTTCGCTCGTTTTGCTTTTCTCAAAACGACGTGGTTTTGCTTAGCAGTGAAAGAAATAACTAAAGTATCATGTACTGCACTGGAAAGTGAAAACAGTATAAATAGCACTCTTTTTTAAAACACAGTGATTACTTTTTTAAATGTTGAAAATTTTAATTTAAAGATAGAGTGAGAAACAGATATATAAAAATAAAAGTACTAATATGAAAATATCTAGTTATAATATAGAGAAACAGAACTTGGTTTAGATTCAATTTTATGTTAATCGGATCGAAATTATTAAATAATAATAATATAAATATAGTTTATTTTGTTTTATTATTTTATTAATTAAATATGTTTTTTGAAATATTAAATTATTTAAATCCTTAAATATTAAATAATATAATCTAATTTTTGGAATAACAAAAATATATATTTTTTTGAAATTTCACATTTTAGAAAAAAATATTAAAACATGTAACCTAATAGATTTTATTTTTTTTAAAAAAAGACAAACAAAAATTCGGCTTAAAACTCAAATCAATTTTTTTTTTTTTCAATTGGATTGAATGAAAAATTTCTCCAGCCTCAACCCATTCTGACTTATATACACCCCTATAAAATATGAGTAGATGTAATGTTATTAATAATTACTAGTGAAAATGTCAAAAACAATTGAACGATATGAACAAAAAAATATATTGACAATTAAGAAAAAAAAGTCTATAAGAATAAGTAAATTGTTATTTTTTACAATTTTATTTCCCAATTTATCTTTTTAACTTAATCTATATTTATGATATAAAAAAACATGGATATGTTTATTTTTTTTTAAATATTTTTTTAATAAAATATCACTTATTATAATTTGTAATATATTTGAATAAACTTATTTACAAAAATAGATGTAGAAAAAAAATAGTTTTATACATTGTTTAGAAGGTATTTGGAGTTGATATATGTTAGAGGTTTTAGGATCTCTAATATGTATGGTCGGAAGCATGTATAATCCAAATAGAAAAAATGGATATTTATTCTTAGTTTATAGTGTAATATGTTTGTTTGTTAGGGTTGACTTGTAATGAATAATTTAGATATCGTTAAGTACCTCTAACTCATTTTTCTTTTTCAAAAACATATTTCTTTTAAGAATAAGAAACAGTTAAGTTATGAGACTAGAAGAAAATCGTAGAAAATTTGGGTATATATTTGTTTGAGTTTAAATTATGTGAATAATTTTGTATAAATACTTATGTGAACTTGTTTTTGATGGAAGTCTATAGTGTGGACAATTATATTAAGGTAAAGAAATAAGTATATTGGAAGATATGAACTACTTAAAAGTAATAATTTTGTAAGTGTAAGACTTTAATGTCATCACAATTATTATTTTGGAAACGTATAAGGTAGAATTAGAGATACCTTGAAGGGAGAAAATGTTTATTAGAACTCAAATTCGATTAATACATTAAATATGACAATTTATCATAACAATATTATTTTAAAACTTAAAGTAAGGTCATAAATATCATCTATTGAAAGAAAAAAAAAGGAGGAACTTGTTTATGCATGCCAAAAAGTTTTACATTACTTTGGTGTAGAGATTAAACATAATTTATAAATACTATTTTTTCTTACTCACCAATATGTTTTTTAAAAACAAAACTGCGATAAAGTTAACGAAATTCAAACAAACAAAAGAAGTCAAATACGATAATTGACTAAACTTATGTTATTTTGAATTATTCGTTCAAAAACAAGCTCCTGATTTTAAGTATTTGATTTTGATGAAAAAAAAATAGAGAAAATAAGAATAGAAAAATAATTAAAAAGAAAAATTAATTAAATAAAATCATTTTTTAATTATTTAATAAAGTAAAAACATTTAAGAACAGTGAAGAAATGTTTTTTAAAACCTTTCCTTCAACTTATACAATACATGTTTATTCCATTTAAATATACGATATTCTCATTTTATTTTTCTGGTAACAGGCTGCTGCTACCAACACTCTATGACTAGGAAATTCCAATTGAACCCATGTACACTATAAAAAAACTACTTAATTATACCCTTTATTATTATAATAATAAATAAATAAACATACAAATTTTTAAATTTTATTATTATCATTATTATTATATTAACTACTAGAAAAGAGATACAAACTGTGTTTCTATATTTTTTAAGAAAATAAATTAAATAATCCTGATTACAAAAATAGTAAATAATTTATAGTATATTGAGTTGTTAAAATATATAAGTAGTTATAGTATTATGCTCTTAAGATGTATCTGTGTTTTTTTAATTTTAAAATATAATTAAGATGAAATAAGAATATGAGAAGTATAGCTACAAAATTTGCCTGTTGACCAAAATCACCGTGTTAGATTTGTATTTATGCATAAAAAAAATCAATTATTGAATTTTTTCTAACAATCCTCAAAGTTGTATAGATTGTTTTCTCAAATCATCATTAGTTTCCAAATTTCGTCAAAAATCTAAATTGCTTATAATTTTTTTTTTCAAGCCTAATTTGTTGGTCATGTTAAAATGAGTTTAAATATCTGAATAAAATAAATGGCGTTAAGCACAAATCACCATTTTGCATATAAGGTGATTAGAGAGCTTCTAGTGATTAACACAACAAACCATTATATCTTAACCTAATCAAGGTTAAGAGATAGGATTTTATCTAATATGTTTATTAGTTAATCTGTTTGAATATGAAATTCGAATTAATTTTAATTTTTTATTATTAATAAAACCTCTATATCTCAGCAATTGTACTTCTAATTTGTATTGAAACAGATGCCAATTTACAAATTACTATTGCTCTTTTAGGAGTTGGTATGGCATGGAATAGAAGCAAATATCGGATATCAATTGTTATATTTTTGTGGAGGACTTTCAAATGATATATGAAAAAGATAAAATGAAATGTGAATAATGTCAGTTTCTTTTGACAGGAGTTATAATATTAAATATAAAGATTAAAACAATAAAATTCACATCACAAGAGCAGAAAAGAATTGTGGTTATGAATGTTTTTTACCCAAGTTCATAATAAGTGCACTCAAACAAATATATTTTTATCATTTTTATTAAAAAATAAATCTTATGATTACTTTTAATTGAGATTTTATTGTTGCTTCATTAGTTTTAGATTTTTTTTATATATCATTAATTATTTTTAGTTAACGATTAATAACTATAACTAAATTAGTGTAAATTTCTCACAGTTTTGTAAATTTAAGTAAAACTATGCTTAAGCAAGATTTTTAGACAATAATTATTTTTTTCATTATAATAATGTATTTTATTATATGGAACCTTTTGACATATAAGAAATACAGAAATAATTTTAGCATGATGTATTAAAATTTAAAAATGAAATTCAATTACTGACTAGTTATTTATCTAAATATTAGTCAATAAGCAAAGTCTCACATTTGAAAAATGGTACTAAATCATTCTCTTATATAATATCTCAAATTTAAATTTATGTATTTAATTATAGTCTGATATTTGAATATACATTGTACTAAATGATTCTCTTAAATATTATCTAATTTTAAGTAAAAATTGTACCAAATGATTCTCTTAAATAATACTTTTTATAATGAAAAAAAATTCAATTAAATGGCCGACCCTATTAAATAAAATTTCACAGAGAAAAAGAAAATATGGAGAAAATATGGAGTAGAAACTCTACTAAAAATTCTACAAATGTAATATCGAAGCTTAACTCACAAAGCTTGTTTATCAAAGCATTTTTCTTTTCAATGTCATTGAATTTTGTGATATATATCGAACTTCATTGTTTATGAACCAAAGTCAAATCACCATTTCACACAGTTTAGGTTTCATGTCTTTAAGATACACAAAGCTCACCTACTGAACTATTTTTCACATATTCTTGAAATCTTATCCGAAAGGTTTGCCAGTGTAAATCCTGCAAACACCTGATTCCAATATAAACCAAAGAATTAATATCTAAATATAAAACGTACCAAAGAAATTAATTTATGAGCTTAATTTTTTTTTTCAAATAAAAAAAAACTAAAAGTGTATATAATCATTGAATTTATTAAACTAACCTGAAAGTGTATAATTATATATTAAAGTAGTTAAAATCGAGATAAGATTATGTACATAATCGTAAATGGTAATATATATATATATATATATATATATATATATATATTATTTTTTATATAAAAAATAAAAATATTTATTTATTTAATGTGTTTGATTTTATTTTAATTGAAATTAAAATTTATTTAATTTATGAAAAAATTTTAATTCTTAATTATGTTTGAGATTTGTTATAAATTTTAATTAGGTGATGACTCTATTTTAATTGAGATTAAATCTGATATTAGGTGATGAATTTATTTGTTTTAAATTTAACTACATTAATTTTAATTAACTAATACAATGTAAAACTTTAATTACATTAATTTTTAATTAAAATTAGAAAAAAAATCGTCATCACACATTTTTTTACTTACAATTTTATTCTACATCGTTGTAAGATCTTGTGTGAAAATTATATATACCTTCAATTTTACTAGAATTAAAATCTCGATTTTAATACTTTAAATACTTTAACATACACTTGTAATTAAATCACAAATAGTATATATAATCCTATTACAATTAAAATCTCAATTTTAAATACCTACAAATAATATATACGATTTTATATCATTTTGTAAAATTTTGATTTTAACTATATTTTAACTACCTTAAAATACACATACATTTTTTTTTTAACTACCTTAATATAAATTTTTTACAATTGATTTTAAATATCTTAAAAACTTAAAATCTTGATTAGATTTTTTTAACTACCTTAATATACACTTTTTACAATTGATTTTAACTATCTTAAAAACTTAAAGACTTATTTTTTTTTAACTATCTTAATATACACATTTTACAATTAAAATATTAATTTTAACTATCTTAAAAACTTAAATTATATTTTTTAATTATCTTAATATACAATTTTTGAGAGCTTATACTATTTTATAATTAAAATTTTTATACTATTTTATAATTAAAATCTCAATTTTAACTATACACTTTTTTGAGAGCTTATACTATTTTAAATTAAAATTCTTATACTATTTTATAATTAAAATATCAATTTTAATTATACATTGTTACACTGTTAATTTTTCAAAACTTATAATATTTTACAACTAAAATATCTCGATTCAAAACTTATACTATTTTACAATTAACTTATACTATTTTATAATTAAAATTCTTATACTATTTTGTAATTAAAATCTCAATTTTAATGTAATTAAAATCTCAATTTTAATTATACATTGTTACACTGTTAATTTTTCAAAACTTATACTATTTTACAACTAAAATATCTCAATTCAAAACTTATACTATTTTACAATATTTTAACTACCTTGATATACACATTACACTGTTATAAATACTATTAATTACACTGTTAATGAGTGCAACTTCTATGTATTGTTATCTTATACAAATGACATCAAACATAATTTCTACAATAACTATTATAACAGTTAATATATCATGAATTCTGATTGGATAAATAACAAGAGTATAAAAAACAATTCACAAATTTTCAATGTCTATACTATTTTCTTTTTCTTCTAATTTCTTTTTCTTCTAATTTATATAGGATGACATCATAAAATGGTTGATTTTTACGAGTCAATAATCATATCATAAATGCTAACTTATGTGTAAAAAAGTTTTATATTGTCAGTGTATTATAATTAAATTCTATATGTCATTAAAGAGTTCATGGTGAAAAAGAGAAATCAAACCTGAACGCATCCAAGGATGTACATTGCAGAGTACTTGCGACCATGTATAACCATGTCAGCTACCATGGCAATAGGAATTGTCAAGGACATGCCTAATGTAGCCACCAAAGGAGTTGTCCAAACTATAGAAAGTGCCCTGTTACAATATTATTGGAGCTGTTACATCAAATAGAATCAATATTCTGTAATAACTGTTATCATATGATTATACTATGTGACAGAAGTATCATATAATTTAGATACAGAAGTATCATATAATTTAGATGTAAAGTACTCAACATACCATAAAGACTTGAAGGGAATATATGTGATGTGACAGTTCTGATATGTTATAGCATTTTGATATATGTCATATGTTAAACTTACCATAAAAAATCTGAAATCACGGTTGAGAAAATGCTATTTGCTATAACAATCTCCCAAGTTGAGATTGAACTTGGAAATTTGAAATATTCAATTCCCACAGCTTTTAATGGCCATGCTGCATGGAAAGTTGCAAGAGCATCAGTTAAGAAGTTTGACAAAGAAAGAGGCAGAAATTTGTCCTTTTCAAAGTTTAAGAAAACATTCATTATTTTATCATTTATATATTTACTATTCACATGATCTTTTTTAATTAGTCTACACATATTCATCTATGATAAAGAAATAAAACAGATAAAACAAAAAAAATATATATTGCATTTAAGTCATCCAACACTAAAATTATTGACCAATAGGGAAAAACTGTGTTGTAAGAGTGAAAGTGAAAAGTGACCATAAGAGTAAAAGAAAAAGAACTAGACAAGCTCAAGGGTACAACATAATGAAATTTGTAATCCCTATTGTGTAAAATTCTCAAAAGAGAAATACATACCTAGCCACCAAAAGCCAAGAAAACTGTAGATACCAATGCAGCCAAAAATGTTTTCCATGTCTACCATGTCTCCTGATCCGGCAGAGTTTTTAAGAAGCACTGCAATTAATTGATCAATGATATTCAAGTCAAAATTTGAACTTAAACATATATTATCATCATGAAATAGAATCCATTTCAATTGATTATTTGTACCTGTGAATAAGCCATAACATACTGCTGAGAGTAAGCCAAAAATGTCCCCATTGATGGAATGCTTTTGAGTACTTGGTAAGAAGAACAGTTTCCAATTTCAGAAATTGAAAGAATAAAGGCTATAGAATATAAAGGGAAACATACATTTATTTAAAGCAACCCCTTTTAACATATTAGCTAAGATGGACAAAAAAGATGGAGTCTGGACTCAATCACTGATTAACAAGGGTTACATAATGCAGATAAAAAATTTGCAATATTGTGCACTCTAATGAAGTGGACTAAAGAATTGCAGGGTTGAAATAGTGGATGAAAGAGCTTTTGCACCTTAAAATGCAACTTTGAACTTACTCAGAGATGCTGATATGCTGATCTGTTACCCAAGTTTTTCCAATAGTTGTCATGGTGACTCCAGCCATGCAGATTAAAACAGCTGCTATTTTGGTTATATTTACTGAGTCCTGGCCAAGAAGGGCTCCAAAGAAAAGGGTAAAGAGACCTGACATGGAATTCAGAACCGTTGTACTAGCAACACTAGTATTTGCAAGTGCCATGTTTGCAAAATACTGCAGATATCAATCAAGTACAAGGAACATAATGAGTGGAACATCTTCAAAACTCATGATCATGCATGAATATAAGAAGAATCTTTTCTTTGTACTTATTTGCTTTTGGAGGGGTAGATGGTGAGGCAGGGAGGAAAATATGTTAAAAGCATTAAGAAACATTATCTAGATGTCATATTGGAACATTTATTCACATTCTCTGTACAAATCTTTTTGGGAAGATGAAACAAGATGAAAACAAGGTCATGTTTTTGGTAATCATAATAAATACAAGAAAAACTACTTGATTTTTTTTTTCCCAAAAGAAACAAGTTCTTAAGATTCTCACATCAAAATGTCGATCTCCTACATGATCCACACAACTGTTATCAGTGTCATCTTTTCTATTTAAAAAAAAAAAACTTGTTATAAATTTATTCATTCTCACTCAGTTTATCAGTCTTTTTCCCCATCCTTTCATAAGAGAATCAGAAATTAAACTTTCAACTTTCTAATCCATACAAAACTATTAACTACCAAGTCTAAGAGATCAGTTTGAAAATCTGCAAAAAGATCAAACTTTTTTCAATTATTTTTAACCCCATGTTTCCAAAGTTCATGATATTCAATCATTATTTTTTGTAGTGGTCTTTTAAAGTTTACATCCAATCTAGACTTTCTGGTTGTTACCTCTTGTGCAAACCATATTGGAGTGAGGTACAAGCCACACTTAGCAATTTTCCATGAACTACTTTCATTAGTCTGTGCAAGCAAGGGAGTTTCATCTATCTCTTTCTCGATCAAAGGTGTCCCTTCTTCGATTTCTCTGATGTCTTTGTCAGAGATCAAACTACTTTTTAGATCAGTTTCTGGTCCTTGGAGAATCCCTTCTGTTCTAACTGATATATAGTCCTCACGAATTTTTCTAACCAAAATGTTCACCAAGCTACAAATCCACTTTTTGAAAACAGAAATGGGAAAATAGATCGCCATCACGGATACTCCAAAGTAAGTGAGTGCAAAAGGCTGTTTATACTCTTCAAAAATCCTCTGCAATAAAGCATCGTAATAAGCTTATTATAGCAGTACAACAAGTCTTACTTCCATAATCAATTCCAATGTTAATAGTGAAGTAAAAACAAATTTTAAGGAATAGAAGAACAATAAACGCTACAGTACTAGTCATAGCTCATTTGTCACATAAATTTCTCTTTTTCTTTTCTTTACTATGCTTAGTTGTTCCATTTCGATGAATTCAATTAAAACTCTTGAAGTTGATCCTTATCCAAGAGCCTTATCAACGTCCTAAAAATAATATGTAATAACAGTTTCTTATACTTCATCCCATCACAAACAGAAATGTTTATGAATTCATTATATGAAAGTCAGGTCAATGACCATTTCTGACTGACTGAGGGTTAAACGTTTGCACTTATGGTAATGCACAAGGCTTAACAACTCCAGAAAATAAACATTCAGCTGGTTCTTTGGGTCATTTTAACTGAATCCACATAAATAAGAAAGTTATTTTTTGGAAAGAAACATACTATATTGATATTAAAAGCCAAATACTACTTACAACTGATATCATGCATTTAAGAACAACAGTAAATTGGTCATAGTGTTTAAGCTGTTCAAACAAAATGCAACCTTGTTTTGTGTGTCAATTTCACAATTATACAAAGATATGTGAAGGAACAGCTTGCAGTTTCAATAGGTTATAGATTCAGATTTTGAGAAACCACACAAAAGAATAGCATCTTTAACACAGTCAAAAACAAATGAAAAAGCAGTTTAACATGAACAACATAGCTGACCAACAAGGGAGGGTAAAAATACAAAAGAGAAGAAAAAGTAGAAAGAGGAAAAACATAATTCAAACCTGAGTTATTTCTGCACAACTAACCCATATTAAGACAAAAGCTCCAATAAGTCCCAACCCAGCATGGTACCTCCAACCCATTACAGAACTTTGTTTCAAGTCTCCTATTCTATGTGTGAATATATATATAAGGTGAGAGTGACCCTACTTTTGCTAGAAAGTCATCATTATCTTCTATGACAATGATAAAGACAAGCTCTTGAGTTAATGGATATACACATTAGATATGCAGGTTATTCTACTATATATATATTTTAGATGCTAATATACCAAATAAAGTAACCTGGTTTTTGGAATCTTCATGTAAAAGGGTGACACCAGAAATTATTTTATGATCTTAATTATGTTAAGTCTATGGTCTAAATGGTAACTTAAAAACTCTACTTGATGTTAAATAGAGATTAGTGAAGATCATATGCATCTAATAATATCTTAATTAATTGTAACTTAAAAGCTTGATTTGTTTTTGTGAAATAAATATCAGTCAGAGACCTTAAATGAGTATAATATATGAACACCATAGTTTTTTTTTACAAGGGTCACGTGACAGTGCTAAACAAAAATCAAATTCTAAACCAAACTCACGTGTTAAATGTTACAATTATTTACTTTAGCGTTATCTTAAGCTTCTGACAGGTGCCATTGCAAAACTTCAGTTCTTAGCTATCGTGGCAGCGTAAGTCTTGTAAATCTTACGGTTCTTAACTATCGTGGCAACTGAGGTCAACACAAGTACAATGACTCATGACATGAACCGAAAGAACTTCACCTACTAACTATTCTAGAATATATCCTCAAAGTGCATAGTACTTTGCATACATATGTGACTCATAACTGTTTACCTCAGCCTGCTTTTTATTTGTCACCCTAGAAGAATAAAATGTAACTCTCATGTTGACATGTATGCATGCAACAAAAAAGATTTCTTCTTCCATTTTCAGTTCATATAAATGGTAAGGAAGGTAACATATATAACATTAATAACATTATTTATGTATATATTTATGAGATTTCAAGTGGAATGTAACTGTTCACTGCTAAAAGTACTAGATTGTGTAACCATTATTGATCAACATAGAAGAACTTTTTGGACCTAATACTTTCAAGAATGTAGGAGTAATATTTGTATAGTTTTAGGTTTAGTTTGAAAAAAAAAAAAAACTTACAATTGGTGACTCTCTAAGAAGAAACTGTAAGGTTACCTTGTTAATATAAAATTATAAGTTAGAATAGATGATAAATGTAAAATAATTTATTCACAACAATATATAGTGAGAGGATTTTTAATTTTAATTTTAAATTGTTATACTCTTTTATTTATAGACAAATTATTTAATTATATATTTTTGTTTTCAAATATATATATATATATATATATATATATATATATATATATATATATATATATATATATATATAATATATTTACTATCAGTATTATACTATATGTCCAATCAAATTTAAAATAGAATAAAATATTACATATTACATCGTTTTAAGTAGACATTACAGTTTCATTTCATTGTGATAAATCAATGATTCAATTATCTTAAATTATAAAATTAAAATAATATAGCAGTGACATGGTTAAATACATTATGTAATATAAAAAATTAATTGAAATAAAAAAAATTATCAATATCAACGTTTTGAAATATAAATCTAAAAATTATATAATCATCAAAAGGTATATTATAAATAATATATTAGCTAAAATAAACAATATATATAAAAGTATCTAAGTAATAATAACAAAAGATAAGATAAACTTATATCTTCTATCATATCTTGTGTAATATAAGGGTAAAAATAAGAAATCCATGTAAAATTTATTAAAAAAAATCATAAAATCATGTTTTATAAATGAATAAAAAAGAAAAATATATTGAATTATATCATATGGATAAAAAAAAAAGGAGAGTTAATAGATATTTAAAAAAAATAGAAAATAAATGGTTATAAAATATTAATTATCATCTTAAAAAATATTAATTATCATCTTAAAAAACATTGTATATGTTATTAAAAAATCTTGTTAGACTAAATACTGTTAATATAGTTAGATATTTCTTTCTGTTATTAACAATAGAAAAAACTTAAACATAATTAATTAATTGTGAGCGATTTCATACTCTATTTTTATCTATTAACATTGACATAATATATAACTTTTAAAATATATACAAAAAATAATTTGATTATTATTGTTTTATTATTTTTATTTGTCCTAAAATTAACACACATAATTAAGAATTAAGATAATATATGTAGTCATAGTTTAATAATTAAATTGAAAAAAACCCATTTCATGAAATGTTACTTAAGATAGAATAGTTTATTCGTGTAGGTGCGTGCATGTACGCAACGTGTAGTTTATTCTTGATTATTATTGTTTTTTATTTTTTATTTTTTTAAATTAGCACACATAATTAAGATAATATATATAGTTATAGTTCAATAATTAGATTCTTTATGAATATTACTTAAGTTATAATAGTTTATTCGTGTAGGTGCATGCATGTACGCAACGTGTAGTTTATTATTGATTATTATTGTTTATTATTTTTTTCCTAAATTAGCACATATAATTAAGATAATATATAGTTATAGTTTAATAATATAATTAAGATAATATATATAGTTATAGTTTAATAATTAGATTATAAAGAAGCACATTTCATGAATATCACTTAAGTTATAATAGATTATTCGTGTAGATGCATTGTATGTATGCGCAACGTGGGATTCTTTTTCTACACAAAAAATAGTAAAATTTGTATGGATATGAAATATATTTTAAAACAATTAATAAGCATCTAAAATTATTAATTTAACATAAAGTATTTAAAGTTTTACCATATTTATAATGACTTTAAAAGTTTCATATATGATATAAAGGAATTAAAGTTAGTAAATATTATAATTTTATTAATAATAAATTTATGATTTTATTATTATTATTATTTTCTTTAAAAAATATGCTTATTAATATTAATTTAAATATATTATATTATTTCTATTGTATTGTATATTTTTTAAATGAACTAATTTTAGTTATATTAAATGAGTTGATTAAGAGTTTAATTTTATACTTTGTTTGGTATGCAGATTTGTTGGGTTTTGTTTTCTTGTACATTGGTTTGATATTGTGGTATTAATGTTATTTCATGTAACTCTATCATTTAGTTATTTACAACCTTTGTATCAAAATTAGAATATCAAAATTAAAAAAAAAATAAAGATTTTTATAAAACGTTACTTCTTGATTTTTCTTTTAAAATTCTGCAAAGAGTTTATTTTTTTTATGTATTCATGTTATTGAATATAACATACTATCTATTTGTTTATAATATTTTTTAAAGTTTGTATAGGATGTTTAAAATTTGACAAAAGGTAAGAATTTTATAAGAAGTATTAATAATGAGATCTGATAATAGTCTATACATATGAATATAATCTTTGATGAGATTTCAGATGACATAGTCTAGGTTAAGAAGAAAAAGAAAAATACTTGTCTTTAGAAGAAAAAAAAAATACTTATGTCTTTGGTATAATCAATGTATATATGAAGTATGAAGTACTTATGTCTATTTCAGATATTTTAAGGAGAGAGAAAGTTTGAGATTTGGATAAAAGAAAAGTCTAGTTCAAGAAAGCTTTAGTTGTGTATGGTAAGGAGTTCAACGTCATATTTAATTCTGATTCTGAAATGGTAAATGTTAAGTACACTTTTGGACTTCAAGCTCATCAGGAGAATGGGACTATGTGGTGTAAAGTTTGAACTTTTTTTCTCTTGAGGGGTTGCAATTGTCTTAGTTTTTTTATTGGTAGAGGAGTAGAATGTTTCTTCTTGAACTCCAAGCAAAATTTTTTTATGCTTTTTTTAAGGTTTATTGTAATAATCAAAAGATAATATAATTGTATTAATTATTATTATATTTTTATAATATACAAAACAGTTTAAATATTTATACTATGTATATTTACTATTAATGTTTTGTCTAGTTCTAACAAAGTGATATCTAGAGTTGTGGTTATTGGAGTGTGAAGGTGTATAGGCAACCATTGTATTAAAAGATTATGGTGGAGTGTTTTATGGCTATTGAATTTTGTCCATAAAGGATTATGATGACTGGTGTATTAAGATGTAATTTTTGGCTTTTAAAAAGTTGATGACGTTGTAAGATTGGATTTCAAAAATTTTCCAAAAATGTTGGGGAAGAGTTAAAAGGTTGTTTTTTAAAAAAACAATAAGAGGCTGGCAATTCTAAGGCTAGGGTGGTGTTGTTGTCTCTGTGTTTTTATAACAATTTTTCAAAAAATTTCAATAATTGAAACCTCCAAAAATGTGTGGGATAGAAACAAGTGTATGACAATTCTAAAAGAATAAAACAAGTGAAACTATAGTCACTTAGAAGGCATTAGGAAGTGATCAATGATAAAAAAACCATTTTAGATTATTTCAGCAGCAGATTTCAAGTTTTATTAAATTTAATGCACGCATGTGACAAGAGTGTAAATGAGATTGCAAGGTTGTTTAAAAGTTTCCGTATGTCCAATAATCTCACATGGCTTAGGAGTTGAGGCCAAGATCAATTTAAGTTCCCTGTCAAGGACTAAGGGAACGAGGTTTCTCAGAAACGCGCCAATGTTCTAACCTTAAAGTCTGTTGAAATAACATCATTAAGGTTAATCACTACATCAAAGGTATTGTTTGCTTCGACTCCTAAGCGATGTGGTACTGGAACAAGGCCCCACTTAAGGGCTAAGGGGACGAGGTTCCCACAGACGACGCTAATGTTCTGATCTCAAGTCCGTTGAGATAACATCATTAGGGTCAATTGCATCCGAGGTACTATCTGCTTTGGAGCTCAAACCTCTATCACGATTTTGCCTTTAGAAGGCATCTTAGAGGGTTAGAGAGGAAGGTGTATATAAATTGACCCTGATGACTCCTAAAGGACGTGGAAACAAAAGGGTACTTCAAACACTAACTCCTCAATTGGATCATATTGTCTTTGCAATCAAAGAATTAAGGAATCTTGAGAAAATTATTGACGAATTACGAAATTCTTTGGAGGCACATGAGCGAGTGCTTGAGAGAAAGAATTCTAAAAAGATTGTTGAACAAGCCTTCCAAGCTAGAACTAGTAAAAGCAAGAATAAAAGTCATGGTGGACTAAGTTAAAGATCAAGAGGAGGTAGAGGTGGCGATAGAAATAGAGATTCAAATTCTCAAGAAAATGTTACCCACGACATTGAGCAGAAAGATAACTATATCTACACAGGAGGAAATCAATACCGAGCAAGGAATTTTGACAAAAGGAAGGTGCAGTGTTACAACTATGACAAGTTTGGTCATTACTCTTATGAGTGTTGGCAAGACAACATTACAAACAAGAAAGGTAGGAAGAATGATGAAGTACACCTGGTGCAAGATGATGAATGTTCTGATTTAGAACAAGTGTTGTTGATGGTAACCACAAACTGTGATGAAGAAAGTTCTTCTTGGTATCTTAATACTAGATGTTCCAATCACATGTAGAAATTGAGATTGGTTGATAGATCTTGATCCAAGTGTCAAGAGTAGTGTGAGATTTATTGATAATACCACTATCTCAGTTAAAGGGATTGACAAGGTATTGATTACAAGAAAGGATGAAAAAAGGCCTTATATGCATTATGTGATGTACGTTCCTTCTATGAAGAATAACTTGTTGAGTCCTTAGTTACTTGAAAATGGTTACACACCATGACCATGCAGTAGAATCATGTTGAGGTTTATGTTTCTAAGCACTCAAAGCACCTCTGCCTAAGAATAGGACCTTTAAGATAAACCTTGAGGCTACTGCAATTTAGTATTTGTAAGTTGTTAATGTTGAAGAAGAAAGTTGGTTATGGCATTACAGGTTTGGGCATTTGAATTTCAAAAGCCTAAATACACTTAGCAATTAGAAAATGGTATGTGGATTGCCATCAATACATTGTTCATAGAAGACTTGTGAAGGTTGTATGATAGGAAAGCAACTGAGAAAAATGTTCAAAATTTTTGCACCTCAAAGGGCTAAAAATCTTCCCAATATTGTCCATTCAAATGTGTGTGGACCATTTGAAGTTTCATCTATTGGAGGTAATGAATATTTCTTAACCTTTGTTGATGAATTGACTAGAAAAGTTGATTATGTCTATTGAAAGAGAAGAAGGAAGGTTTTTCTTTATTTGTTAAATGGTGCACCCATGTAGAAAGACAATCTAAGTGAAAATTGAACATACTTAGAATTAATGGTGAAGGAGAATTTAATTCAAAAGAATTTAATGAATATTATGTTACAAGGGGAATTAAACATGAGACAACAACTCCCTACTCGTCTCAACATAATTGTTTAGGTGAAAGAAGGAATAGAACTTTGTTGCATATGACCATTAGTATGCTTAAAGGAAAAGGGTTGCCTCATTATTTTTGGTGTGAAGCAATGACTACTGCTAAATGTCCTACAAAGGGACTAAAATTTGTCACTCTTGAGGAAGCTTTGTGTTATAGACATATTCCTTATGAGAAAAGGAGAAAGTTTGATGATAAGAGTTAAACTATTAAATTAGTTGAATATCATCCAACTAGGGCTTATAAAATGTATAGTCCAGTGATGGAATATGTGTTTATTAGTAGGGATGTAATTGTAGATAAAGTTGCATAACGAAATTGAGTTAGTAAATCACAAACTCAATTCCTTTTTTTTCTGGAAGAAAGTTTTAAAGTTCTTGGAAACAATACCACAGGAGTGCCTACTGTTAGAAGATCTCAAATAGTCAGATTTACCTCTACTAGACTTATAGATCATGAACTGTTACAGTATTCTTGCTGATAGTGGAGAACTGGTGCATCTAACTTTTCTTGCTGATTCTGAACCAGTAAGCTGGAAGCAAGGTATTGACATCAGAGAATGGAAGATGCTATGATGGAGGAATTAGAGGTAATTGAGAAAAATAGAACTTGAGAGCTGGTGGATCTCCCAAAATAAACATCCTAATGATGTGAAATGAGTGTTTAAAATTAAGTACATAACTGATGGCGTAATTGCTAAACATAAAGCCAGGTTGGTTGCCAAAGGCTTTCTTCAAAAATAGGGAATGATTATACATATGTTTTTACCCCTGTTGCAAGGTTGGAAAATGTGAGATTAGTTGTCGCTGCTGCTAGTTGAAGAAACCTCTAGAAGAAGAAGTGTATGTGTTGCACTCACCAGGTTTTGAGAAATATGGAATTGAACAGTAGTTTTACAAATTGAGAAAGGCTTTGTGTGACCTTAAGCAAGCCCCTCAAGCTTGGAACAAGTTAATTAACATTTTTTTGCATAACCCATCTTTTATGAAACCCACGTTGATTGCTACATCAAAAGAAGTATGCATGTGAAGTCTTAAAGAAGTTTGTTGGGAGAATCCGAGGGGAAAATACCGGGGAGATCTCACAAGAATGAGAACCGAGCCAACATATAAGGAAATGACACCACCTTCAACCCAAAACCTTAAGACATTAGGTTTGCGGGTCTTCTTTCTTATATGTTACTAAACTTTCTCATTCCTACCCAATGTGGGACTTCGACTCACACTAAGTCCCACATTTGAGAGTTGGTTGAAGCTAGTGAATTGTAACATTGAATATCAAGTTGTCGATATCTTCACCAAATCTCTTAATCATTTGAGAGTTAAGTCGTTAAGAAATCTTTTTGGGGTTAAAATTTGTAGATATTTTGATTAAGAAAAAGTGTTGTAATAATCAAAACATAGTATAATTGTATTAATTATTATTACAGTTATACAATATAAAAAATAATTTAAATACTTATATGATGCATATCCAGTATCAATGAGAAAATTTAATCTTATTTTTGTTGTGTGTGCTTTGCCTAGTTTCAACATAATGATTGACCCATAAACACATGGGTCATCTCACATAAGTAAAATCTTAAAAATAAAACTTAGCTGTAAATATTGCAACACTAATATTGTTTTAATATTTCACATCTTTATTAAATCCCATGAATCTATCATTAACAATAAAACAAGTTAATAAATATAATATTAATATCTACATTAAATAAATATGTTAAATTTAATTTTTTTATGAACAAAGAAATATATGAAAAAAATTGTCTAAAGATACTAAAAAAGTATAGGATACCTTATCCCGTCCCGTCATCGGTTGCACGGACTCTAGACTATACAGATAGGCCTAAACACTTATAAATACTCAACTCACCTCATAATTTTTAAAAGTACTCAACTAATCTCATAGTTTGTTTTTTTAGTAGATCGATATGCATAACCTAACTCACATTTTCATTCTCACACCGTGTTGTTGTTTTCTTATCATTAATATTTTTTGGATTCATCAACTTTTGAGTGAGTGGTTTGGACATAAATATAAGAACAACTTGAAGCATCTGTCGTTGTAGTGCGGCAAATAATGAATGATGAGAGTCATAGTCCTTGAATCCACATGTTTGTGCGTGATCATCTTATTGCATTTAGATTTTTGCTTAGTCTGGCAATAACTTTCAGAGAAGATTTTTGGGCCAGACATTTTTCAGCATGGTCTCCTTGTACACTTTGTCTCACCTTTCCGAGAAGTATTAGTTGGAAACTCTCTCACATTGGATAGCCTTTGGTGATTACAATGTTTCCCAGCATTGGATGTATCAAATATGATTAAATTATTTGAAGATATTCATTATAAAAAAAATTATTTAGAGATAAATTTTTAATTACCAAATAAAATAATTGTTAATTGTGATTAGCTAAATAATTACTAAATAAAAATAATGATTAAATTGAATAACAAATTAAATTAAAATAATTAATATCTAACATTAACTATTTAACCACTTATATTATTAGATTATAAATTAATTTCTAACTTAATTAAATACAAATTATCCTGACTTAATTAGTCATTAAATTCATTAATTATTTTTATTTATAGTTATTTAACAATCAAAACTTAATTTGATAATTATTTTAATCATAATTAACAATCATTTTATTTAATAACTAAAAATTAATTTCAAAATAACTATTACACATTCCTACAATAAAATATTTATCAATTTTTATATGCTGAGACTCTTCTAATACGTCATGGCATTCAAGCTCAACCCTCAGTGATATCTGAAGAGATGCTACCCTTAAGTTTTTCTCCATTTTTTCGTAGTAAAGTCACTAATATAGCTATGTATCCCTAATATAGAGAGAATTGATAAACAAGTAACATTCAAAACTATATCAACTAAAAATTTTCAAAGGAGCATCTGAAAATAATGTTGGAAGACAAATGCACAAATTTCTGGTAGTGATCAGAAAAATGATTGCCTTATACATCTTTTTTTCTCAGGAAAAATGGTGCAAAAAAATATCCTCAGTATCAGTTAAGCTGCTGTACAAGAATACTCTGGTAGGTAGCTTCTTTGTCTAACAAGCTCGTGAAGGTCATGGACAATCTTGAACACAGCATCTGGCCTTGCCAGCCTCAATGCATTTTGTGACATTTGTTGCAGTTCGTAAGCTTTTGGACCAAACCAATCGGCAACAATTTTTGCTATCTCTTTAGGAGATTTAGAGAACTTTCCACATCCATTTTCAACTACATAGGGGACATTGCCAGCTTCCTGAAAATGAAAGTCCACCATTTAATCAACCATGAAGAGGATTCCCGTAAACTCGAGCAAAAATATCTAGCTTCTACATTTTTCATGGAACTGAAACATATGCAAGTTCAGACAAGAACACAAACACGAAATAACATAATGTTTACTCCCTCCAAACTCAGCAATCAAAAAGGGATTTGTTAACAAACATTTGTATAATTTAGGAGTATTTTAACATGCCTTGGATTTTCCTAATATAACTCATGGGATAGTTTACTATAATACTTCCTTTGGAAAAACACGCGTACCTTAAGAAAATCCTATCAGGGTTGCTAAAGTACATTCACTTGCTTTTATGAGAATTTAAACAAGTTAAAATTTTGATCTTCTGTAAAATGCACTCAGGGATTGCTTTACATCTAGTAGAAAATAGTAGATGAACGTTTAACAAATACCTATATGAAAAGTATGCATGGATAGAACAATTTAAACAAACACTTTTGAGAAAGGTTCCTTCCACCTCTTTATTATTGTAAAAAGTGCCTCTAGTTATAGCTAAAATATCTCATTAGGTTCTAGAACCCGGTCTCAAATTACTCCATGGACACAATTGAATCAGCTGGATTTCTTGTACAAAAATCACAAAGTTCAGGAATCATAGCCATAACCAGAATACCTGTCCGGCAATGTAATCATTCAGAATAATAGGGAGGCCTCTGATCTGGGCTTCTGCAATGGTCCCTGGGCCCGCCTACAAGAAGAGAAAAATCCATCAACTGCTGCCGTAATTAGGTACAAAAAACTTAGTCAGGATTGAGGCATCAAACCTTTGTAATAATGCAATCACAAGCTCCCATGCATTCCTCCATTTTTGTAACAAATCCCTTCACCTAAACATTAGTAAATTAATTCGGGGGCGACTAGATAACACTGAATAAATAATTGCTATGCTTCAACAAATTGAAGTGTCAGAGACCCCAAACAAAATACTTAATATGGAAGTTTCACACCTGAAGTTTTCTACATTATCTAATGAAAAGGAAAACTAATATTACTCTGGGTCCTATGTATAAGACCCTTTTAACCAATTCACAATAATTAAGAAATTTTACTGCTTGTCCTCAACCAATGGTTCACGTGCAATATTATTTCCAGTTTGACCTTGGTTCAATCTGGGTTGAACAAGTGAATGCTAAAAATATTTTCACCAGTTCAATTACCGGTCTAGTTTTAAAAATCATTGCATATGAGAAATCTGATTCTATGGCTAGATACCTAGTTCATTGTGCAGTACACTAGCAAAAGTCAATCACCATTGACAGCTGACAAAATTAAAATTTAAGCCTATGCATGAAACACCAACGGATGATAGAAAGAGTGCAATAAAACTACAAAATATATTGTAATTTATATTTGAATCAAAAAAGATTAACAAGGTTCTGAGGAAATATTTTAAGGGTAACAATACCTGCACAGGAACCTTCCAATTAATAGAACTCAGTTTGCTAAGAAGTTTCTTATTGCGTCCACAGATCACTAGGATCTGACCTACAGGGGCCCCAACATTCTCATCGTATAATGAATCTCCAAGTGCCCGAGCAGTAGCCTCAATGGGACCCATACCTTCACCTCCTCCAATCAATAATACAGCAGGAAGATCCTCATCCATCCCTAGTTCTCTCCTTAGTTCATCCTACAACATAAAGTAGAGAAGGCCAACAAAGTCAATACTACCTGATGCACTTAAGAAAATATAGCAGTGATGCCCGTGACTTCTATTTTAAAGGGTTAATTATCCCAATCTTCGTCGGGCTAGTTCTTACAAGTTTTTACACCTACACCCTTCTACTTTGATAAATTCCACTTACCGCATTGTTTTGTTTTTTATTAGAAGAGTTTGTGTGTAGTTTCCATAAAAGTAGGGGAGTTAGGTGTAAAGTCACAGATAGGTAACGGAATTAGAACAGAAGCACAGTAAGAAGGAGGTAACTGTAATTTCACCAACAAAAAGACTGCCCAATAATTAGCCTTAACCTCATAGATCATTGTTACTGGCCCAATTGAAAACATCCACAAACAAGCAATTCACTGAAACCAGAGACCATTTGAACACGAAGTGTATTGAATTGTATGTTTGACGAAAAAGGAATACCAGTGAAACCAGTTTTACCAGATCCAAGTTTGTACAATTAAAGTATAAATAATACATTCCTATATATGCATTAATTAGTTACAAGTATAGCTGTTATGATGTACACTAATTAAAAATTACAGTACTTGACTACAGCCCGTAGTCATAGAATCAGAACCCACACAAAACACCAAAGCTGGTAATTTTAGTATCATAATATACATTTGATTGTTGCTTAAAAAAAATCAAGGGAAGAACTTATTAGCAAAAGTGTGCAGCACTGTTTACATGGAAATGGCTGTTATCTACTTGCAATAACTTGAAAACCTAATATAAATTACTACTCCCATCCCATTATCTTATCACAGAATTTCAAACAAGCAAGAGGCATTCATCTGGTAATAGTATATATAGCACATCATTCTGTGTTGCAATTCCAGAATTGCTAGTAAACTTGCTAATAATTCAAGTAATGGCTATAAGAATAACACCTTTGGCCGGACAGGCTTAACAAAGGAAGGCCGGACAGGTAGACCAAAAATCTTTATTTGGGATTGCTTCAGTCCTGCTTTCAATGCCCTTTGCGCAACATCTGTTGTAGGACAATAGCATCTAGTTACAAGCTTATGAAACCTAAAGAAAACAAGAAATAAGATGTCAATGAAATTCTCAATATGATTTTTTTGAAAAGGAAATAATAATAAAAAGAAAAATGAACTAACCACGTTGGATGACATGTGCTTAAATCTGTGATAACTGTAGTAAAAACAATCTTATCTAAAAGACCCTTTGACCTCAAAATTCGTAGTGGAACGTGCTGCATCAGTGGATGCACGCTGATTATTATATCTGGCTGGTATTTCATTAGACCTTTAGCAACCTCACTGTAAAAAGAGAATGGATGTTTAACTATCACATGTGATGTTATACTGTATTTGAGATGAGATACAAAGGGCATTAGTTGATGTAATACTGTATATATATGCACAAGGAAATATATTGTGAAACAAAGGATGCAGAAAAGTCAATAAACATTACAAGCTGCAACCAGAGGTCAATCTATCCAGATTACAGAATATCATTTGCAGAACATGAATATATATAGAAACAGACATAAATGAATCAATACAAGCACAATCTATTCCCACAACTACAAAAGCCATCCACAAAAATAATGAAACTATTCTGATCTAACTTATAAATTTAATGATCAAAAGAAAACTTCCAACTAGAAAGACAGGGGAAAATGCTATACCAGTATATGCATGAAGCATGGACTATCACATATGCATCATTTTGCATACCTATCAACTATATCGAATGAATGCATTGGTTTTCTTAGTCATCAAAGTAATTTGTAAAGAAGTAAGAGTAGGAATTGTTGCATAAAGGCAATCAAATCCAAAACCTCACCGAGCTATGAAAGTTCCAGTTGCAGCAAAATTAGACTGGTGCACAACTCGCGGGGCGGTTCCATAGTAAGTCATCTTCCACAACGGCCCATGTTTCACAAGAAAGCTATAGCTCCTGGGAAGTTGGTTGAACGGCCAAGGTGTGTGATCAGCCCACAAATCAGTAACAAAAACCTGTACCGTGAACCCCAAACTGAGAACTCAATCCCAAAACAAAAATACATGCATTCACTCATCCTTTCATGTGATTCCCTATAACCTCCCATCACCTTAAACAAGCAACCATTCCTAAGGTCATCATCATTAACATGCAATTAGAGGGTATTTGGAAGAGCTTGTAGACAACTTATTTGAGCTTACCAAAATGACATAACCAAACTCTTTTTTCTGTGAGGGGAAACCACAGGTATCCTCCAAGGGAGGATGTCTTGCTTAAGTTATGTAGAATCACTGTGAGCAATAAAGCTCTCTAACGAGTATTTGAAGCAATTACCTAGAGCTCAAATCGAGGTAACTGGTTAAACACAAACAACCTCCATGTGAAGTTGATATACGAGTTTGGTAATATCATGTAAGCACTTTTTATAACTTCTCATCAACTTAGAAAGGCAAATGTCCAACTCAGTCCTAAAATTATCACGATTAACTTACAGTTGAGGGTGTTTGTTCTAGACAACTAATTTGAGCTCATAAAAATGAAATATACGTCATGTTAATCCTTCTTGTGCAAAACCACATGTATACTTTACACAACACAATCTTACTCGAGCCAGGTAGAATCATTATAAGCCACAAAGTTCTCTTCTCTTTCAAGTATTTAAATCAGTTGTATACTCAGGACTCAAATTCTGAACTACTAAATAAATGAAAACAACCTCAAACCATTCTTGAGCTCAGCGATACTCATAAACTATTTCTACGTTATTTGAAGAAGATTATTTTTAGTTAAACAAAACAAAACAATCATCACCATTTCCCCTACCTCTTTTCATAAAGAAACATCTCATACTATTCCCATTGCATAAAAAAAGAGTATACCAAACCAAACCTGATAATCATCTCCAAATTCTTCGTAGAACGCAGCCTTGATAGCCTCAGCGGAAGCTCGATGCCCACCACCAGTATCACTCATCAAAATCAAAACTTTTTTGGGCCTCTCACCCTCCACGCTATTCCCACGAAGCCCCTCATTCTCCACCCCGCCACACTCATCCACTCTAACCCCACTCCCGTCACCGTCCCCGTCACAGCCGCCACTACCGCCACCGTCGCCGTCCGCGACTCGAAGCGACGCGAACCCAATCGGGATCTTCTCGCAGTGAAACCTAACCGCTCTATTAAACTCGCTCAAAACATTCCTGACCCTAACTCCCGCCGCCCCCAACTTCAGCGAAACGCCGCGTTTCGCTCCCGCCCCGCCACTGAAGCGCAGGAAACTGGATTGCACAGCGGCGTCGGTGCGGAAATGATCGAAGGCGAAGCGATTGACGTGGGACGCCAAATCGAGAAGCACACTGGATTCTTGCCTAACACCGTTATTCATTGTGGCTTCAAACTGTAACTAATTATTGTTCCTAACAGAGAATTTTGAGAGAGGAAGGAGCATTGAGCAGAGAGTGGAGACTAGAGAGTATATTATTGGAGTTTTGTTTGAGTCATTTTTGTTGTATGGTGTGGTGTGGGTTGTGTCATGTGGATTGGGTTGAGGACACTGAGAAGGTGCTTGTCACGTGACCACCCAATGGAGGAGTGCCACGTCACGTGCGTTCTCAAGCGACGCAAGGAACTTGGTAATGCAGGCACGGTTTCAGCGTTGAACAAACCTGGGTTTTTGTTTGAAGGTTTGGTTTGGGTACGAGGTAAGATGCAATTTTGTTGGAGCATGATTTATAGAGGTGACGGCTTTGGTGGTCGGTTGAAGAGTAAGGTGAGTGGTTAGTCCTTAGAGAGATGATAAAAATTTTAGCACAAATCTTTTGTATGTATGTATGAATGTGATAAAAATATGTGTTTTTATTAAATTCAAACAATTTGGTTTGAATTCTATATTAAATCGAATCAAATTACATCTAATTGTTTTCTATTTTTATGATTAGTCAAAATTATTTTTTTAATAAAATGAAAACCTTATTTTTTTTTGTTTGATCGGAAATTTTACTGTTTCTAACACATTTTGAATGGATTGCATTTGAATTGATATTATTTTAAATTGTTTTATTTAGATAATATAATTTAAATTTAGTAAATTTTAATTTTTCATTTGAATAAAGTATTTTAATTTATAAAGAAGTTATTTAAATATTGAATAATTGGTAACAATTTAAAAATGTCAACATATTTCTAATCAATTAAAATTATTTTTGGGTTAAAGTTTGTCAATAAAAATTAACTGATATTTACAAAACATTTTTTAATATTGTCAACTAATTGTTTTTAATTGATGTAAACTACAATTATTTTTATAATGTTGATAATTGTGTTTTCTGTAGATTTTTTTTATCAATTTAGGTTCGATTAATGTTAGTAAAAAAAATTCTAACAAACTATTTTTAAGAAAATAACATTTGTATGAATGATAAAAAAATTATTAATAGAACATAGTCACCACAGCAGTGATTTATCAAAAGAGAAATATAATTATGATAATTTAAATCACAAATAATTCTTATTAATATTAATAAAAAATATTTTAAATCACAAAATAATTCTCATCACTATCAGTATAAAAATAAATTTTATTAGAATTAGTAAATAAAACATTTTAACTTACAAAATAATTCTCATTACTATCATTATCATTAAAAATTTCTCATCACTGTCAGTATCATTAAGAAAATAATTATGTCAACAATGTTTTTTTATTAATTAAGTCAATGAAATATAAATAAAATCAAACAAAATCCAATTAAAAACGAACAATCAAGAAAACATACATGAATAAGAAGATATAAAAAAAGTTTAAACTTTAATTAATCTAATAAAATTTTATTTATTAATTTCTTTATCCAAATAATACATTTTCTAATTCTAATTTTTTTATAAAAGTAATTATCCTGTTGAAATTTCATATCCAAATTAGAGGAATAACATCTTTCTGAATTTAATAACGTTTTCCGTCCAAGCCTAGAACACGTGTTTTCTAAGAGTCTTTCATTGAACAGATTATTGCATTGTTTTGAGAGACATAAAGTTTTGGGTGGCATTGGCATGTGTTTCTTATGCATCACTCGTTGACCCTCACTCAAATGCCGTCCAAAACAACCAATGCTTTCTTCCTTTGCCATTCCAAAGTTTTTGAAATTTGAAACCTTCCACCATGCCTTATTATGGGTTCACACCTTGCCACTCACCACCCAAAAATGTGAATATCATGCACTTACTCTTATTAAAAAAAAAAAAATACTTAAATTCTCTATCAAACATGAAAGAATGATTTTAAACAACATTGTACTTCCATTTTTGTTTATAAGTACTTGCTAACATATTTTTACATTTTAGATAAACTTTCTTCATAGGTCATTTTAAAAATATAAATTATTTTTTTTAGAAAACTAAAATTACCTTATATCTAAATTAATTTATAAAAATTATCTCCAACTAGTTTTTTCTATAAAATATTTAGGCACAGGATATCTAAAGTAAATTTATGTTATCTTCCAATTACAAGTTGTATATAATGAATTTGTTAAATTTTATAATAATGATTTTAAAATTTATATTAATAGATATTTATGATTAGATATCACTAAGGAAAAGTATATGTGTATTTTAAAAATAAATTAAATTAAGAAAAGTGATGGTATAGATTAATAATAAATAATGGGTGGACTTAAATAAAAGCATAATAGGGTAATCATTAAATAATAAATAGTAAGTAATTAGCAGTCTGTTTATTAAATATAAATTCAGATAATGTAACACAAGAATAGAAGTAGGAGTAAATAAAAAAAAAAAAAAAAACTTGTAGGAGAAAAATAATAATTTACCGTTGTAGTCATAAGAGTATAAGAGTGAAATAATATACTACAAAATATATTCACTAAAACATCATATTCCATTTAATTATATTATATATAATTATAGATTCGTTAGTATAAATGGTATAGATAATTGACAGTTTTAATAATAAAAATTATTATTACTATTATTATTATTATTACATTTAGATTTATAAAAGAAAAATAACCATGAATAAAAATAAAATAATTTATAAACAATTCTTACCATGATTTTATTTCGTATATATTTTATTTGTTTCTGACTTTTTTACAGACCCCCAAAAAAAAACTGTATAACTTCATTAGTAATTCTTGATCAACTTTGTTATTAGTTTACAGCACTTTTAGGTCATTTTAAAATTATGTTTGGCAAATTTCCCTAAAATCTTAAAAAACTAAATTGTAATTAAAAATTGTTAAGTCAATTTATTATAATATAAACGTTTAGTGAAATTATGTTTTAAATTTAAGAATAAATATAAAATAGCATTACTGAGTATGTTTAAATTAAAATTTATATCAAATTTCATTTTATTTTAATCAAATTAGTCATTTATAATTTAGTTTTTCAATTATTTTTCGAATTTATAATTTATATTTATATAGATAAATTTTTTTTCAACAAATTATTTAGTTTTGATTATTGTATTTCTATATCATGTATTTACTATTAATCTCGTACAAAATATCTTAAAATATTTCTTTCAAGTTTTTTAAAATAAAATAAAAACTTACATATATGTCATACTTCATTACCTTGATTTGCATGTAGTAAAAAAACTAATTTAATATGTATTATAAAGAGAAAAAAAAAGAAAATAAATATATAATCAGAAATTACTGTTTTAAAAAAACAACTTGGAATTGTTTTGCAAAAAAGAAAAACAAATGCTATATACTACCAAAGAAATTGATCTACCATAAGTAACTTACAATATTATTCAGCTCATCATTCATATTCTAGTAGTTTTATGTCACACAAGTCTACATTGCTATTCTTGTGATAGCAGATCAACTACTTTGAACTATAGCTGAGAACAGCAGTTTGTTGATATCTCCAGAATCAGCCTCATGTGTCTCATTCCCTGCATTCAACACACATTCACACAAATTCATTTTTTTCACAATTCTAGCAATGTACAAAAGGTAATAACCTAAGATCATATTATCTACTTCTGAATTCTTGCAGTGCCATGCATGGTAATTGTCTAAGATCACACACAATGATAAACCAGATTTCACAATTGATGTCTATTCAACTCCATTCCCCTTTCCTTACCACATCAATCCCCACTTCTAAGATAGTGGAACTGATCCATACCACAACATATTATCCTCTTTCAATAGTCAAAAGACTAAAAGATCTTGAATGAAATATATATTTAATTCAAACCAATACATTGGCATCTGGTAAATTTTGCTACTGCATGAACAATGACATACATATAAATTAAATAAGGTTGTTAAATTTAATGTATGGAAAACTGCAAAGATAATAAATCCTTCAAAATCCTAACCTGTTTTGGATCTTACTTGGGCTGTCCATTCTTCAATTACCTGCATAGTCAGTTAAAATTGGGTAAAAATCATTGCAAATGCACTTAGTTTCTGCTTGACTGACTAGGTGAAAAGTGATGACATACAAAATTTGGGATGAAAATACTTTACGCCAGGATGGTATGACAGAAATGCAAGAAAACATAAACAGAATGAGAATGTATTCTTCTCTTTTCCACTTTAAGTCATAACTTCAGTTGAAATTGTTTTGGTCTATTCTCCATTTTCTACGTTCTCAAATTCCACCAAATCAACCAAAAGTAAACTTGGTTATGTAGGCAAAGCACAGGAAAGCTACCCAAGGACACTTTTGTCTGGGTAAACTTTAAAAGCAAAGCCCCTAATTTGATTTATCTTGGTTGCTTGCTGGCAAACGGTGTAAACACTTGAAACACCATTTGGAAAATAGGCAACCATTGAGAATAACAAAGATACACATGCATAAATCACCATCATGCTCCACTTTGATACCTTTAAATGGAAGATACTGCACATTCTGTTTTGAACTATAACTTTTTATTCCCTTATGAAATCAAAGACCTAGCACAGATACTTAATCCTTTGAACAACTAAAACTCCTCTTGAGAGTCTACGGGAACCATTATGCAGTTCTTAGTAATTCATGAGAAAAATGCACATCCAATATAAGAATTTTCATTACTTGTTTAAAGACAATGAAGAACTAACATTAAAAAATGTTCAAGGAAAAGGTTACACACTCGCTCAGATTTTTTTGTCTGCATAAAAACACTGACAGACTAACCTACCAACTCCATCATTCTCTCACACACAATTTCATTAGTTTATTTATTTAAATTGAGGGACCAAATTAAAAAAAAAATCAATTAAAACAAAAAGGAACACACGTTCACAATTACCTGTTTGAAGTTATTGAATGCAGCATCATCTTCACCAGTGGAAGAGATTCCCAGGGATGGTTGCATTCGCTGCACCAAATTCCTGTTCTCCACCAGAATTCTCTGAGCCTGATCAATCAAATCCTGCACAAGTGAACAACCAACATCAAATTCAAAACACAGGTTTTGTTCATCTTTATAAGCACACATCCGTACAAGTATGGATTTCAACAGAAATTTTGGCCACCTGTCAAGATTTTTGGAGTCACCACCACAACTGCAACAGCAATCGCAATCTATAACCTAAGGTATCCCTATCAATCAAATATATAGAACCCACCAGAATGCATAGGAATGCAGAATAATTAACAATAAAGTACCTGCTTAGCAGCCAGAAGCTCATGGCACTGTCCCTTCAAGGTTGTTACATCTTCCTGAACCTTCTTTATTCTAGAAACCAGCTTCATAGGGTTAGCCTGCAAAACCCAATTCAGTTTTAAGCATAAAGGTACGAACTTAGAGGTGCCCATGATTGGTTATAGCAAGGAATCGAAGAAATATGAATGAGGGTACAGAGAAAACGGTGAAAAGAGTGATGGGGTGTTGTGCTTACATTGTCAGGGTAAACCTGCAGAAACTCCTTTTCGAGGCGATGGTGAACTGTAGAGAGATCGTGATTGGCCTTTGTGAAAAGGTTCAAAAGCCCATCTGTTGCTTGGTGGTATTGATGCCCCATTTTGGCTTCAGGTTGCAGTGCTGAATTGGGGATTCAAATGTTCATCGTGCATTTGGGAATACCCACTGTATTCTGTAAGGAGCCAAAACAAATTCAAATATCTAGACACGATAATAGAAGAAAAATTAAAGCACTTTTTTATTTATTTATTTTGATCTTTTAATTTAATCTTTCATCTTTTAAAACTAACATTGCTAATATTTCTAACATTATATAAATAAAACAATATTACAAAACAATTGTTACGCATTTAAACATGTTTATATGCATGTAATTAGTGAAGCAGTAGTTTTTAACCCTCAGATAATTAAAATATTTATTGGTGAAAAAAGGTTACATTTTGTGTGAGTGTATGAATCTTAAAAGTAAATAAAGATGAATAAAAAAAGTACAGAACACTGGACGTCTATTAAACAAAATTAACAATACTCACATATTTTCTTATGGACCGAAATTTATCAAAAATAACAAATTTTGATGAATTTTATATATTCATTTCTATAAATGTATTGGTAAGTTAAATTTTGTTAACTATTTATGCTAATCCACGATTTATTCCTATATATATATATATATATATATATATATATATATATATATATATATATATATATATATATATTTTTATATACTCTTAATTTTAATTTAAATACTATATTGTTATCATGTCAACTTTCTAAGTTTTTCAAAATTTGTGCAATTTCTTGTCATATTGTTTAAAATGAGTAAATTATTATTATTATTATTATTGCGACAGGTAGATTATGTCACTGGGATATAATTTCAACATAAAAAATCATATTAATTGGGAACGATTTTATTTAAAAGAAAAAGAAATTATGCCTTACAGACAATATTTTAATTTAATATTGAAATCGTGTTTGTTTGACGCGATTTTAACTTAACTGATTAAATAAAATCATGTTAAGTTGACACGATTTTTGTATTGTTATATCACACTATAGTTGATTTCTTTATTGATACCTTTTGTTCACTTTTCTTTGTTTTGCTTCAAATATATGATTTGTTTGTTTAATTTATTTACATCGTTATAGGTTATTAAGGATGTCATAACAATGACTTTACTTGATGCATAAGCGTGAATGGTCTTACCTTTGCCCTTGTGGCTTCTCTTTGCAACATATTAACATTATAAAATTTATTAAAAATAGTATAAATTTATTTTTGATCCAAATCTTTTAACAACAAATTCTTTTAATGTATATTTAATAGTTGAGTCATTACATATATAAATTTATTATAGATTTTTACCTATTTCGATAATACAAAAGATTATTCATTTTAAACAAAATATCTACAAATTATACTATAAGAGATTTGCCCTTAACTCAACTTATATCTATAGTCACTAAAATGAATTGACCAACTGATAATTAAAGAGGTTACAATTTTTAGGTTTCGTTGGTTTGGTTGGAAGTTAAAAAATAACGATTCATTTTAAAGAACTAACAAAATAATTTCAAATAATATATATATTAAAAATTTAAATTATATTAAAAAATAATTTTAATTTTAGATATAACAATGTAATATATATTAATTATAATATATTATATGTTTTAATAATTTTATTATAATAATTTTATTTATTTTTTTAAATATGATTGTTATTTTATACGACATATCAATTAATACAGATTCATTTGGTTACATATTAAATAAACTAGATAAAATATCAAATTTAATCTATCCCACACTTAACTTAGTTATTTTACTAACTTTTTATAATTATTCATTATACAAAAGCTTTCTAGATTTCAATACATTTTGATCGATTCTATTCGTATGAGTGTTGTTTAATTTTGTAATAATGACTCAATCTCGAAACTAGTTTCATTTTCTTCACTCCATTTTCTTAATTTTTAAAATTAAATTCTTAAAACTTATCAAACCATAATTGGAAAAACAGTATTAAAATCATTTTAAAATGGAGATGAGGTTGAAGAGATATTTGTAACATAAAAAGGATAATATCGTCAGGAATTAAAACGCACTTGACTCAAGATTGGAAGGTTACGTATTTCTTAAAAAGTAATCTAATTCGAAGATAAGATAATGTAAATACCTATCAATTTCTTAACCTTGGACTAAATGTGCTTAACTATTATGTGAGGATGTTATTTCTAATGTATTCTAGGAATTCTAGAAGTAGTTCCTATTATTTGGGCAATCTAGATTGATACCTCCAAACATTTTAGAGGACAAATACTTTTTAGGATTCATGGAGACAAAATGAATAAGTCAAATACTTTTTTTGAATTCATGGACATAAAATTAATAAGTCATTCGTCGATAAGTATCATACATTCATAAATAGGAAAGAAACTTAGAAGAACTCAGCTTATTCTCAATGTTCATTAATACTAATAACAATGTTAATATTAGTATTATTTTTCTTATTAATATTATTATTATTATTATTATTATTATTAATCACAATAAGAATAAGAGTAAGAATAATTATAATATATGATGATAAAGTTGATCTGGTATAATCACATAGTATCTTTAAATTCTCGTTACTCATTTCAGTTTTATAACAGTTAGGTTATTTATTGGACTAGTTTTAGTACTTGTTGGATTGCTTTTTTATTTTTTTACGTAGTTCAATTAAAGAAAAAACTTAACATTTTAAGTTAAAGTAAATAACATTTTATTACATGATACTATTTGAAAATTAAAATTACCAAAAATAAATTCAATGTAACAGTAGTTCAAATTGAGAAACAAAAAGTAAATTTGATTAATACTAATCGGGTTAACTTATTTAAATAAGATGACTTTGTCCAAATAGAAAAGACCTATACAAAGTTAAAAAAAAATAGAGACACTAAAAGGTTTAATACAAAATAGTTATTTAAAATTTATAATTATAATTATATAATATATTTATTCAAGAAACGAAAATTTCATTAATATAATAAAACTTATGTAGTTATATTATTTTATATAATTTTATATTTAGGTTTAAAATTTAGAGTAAACCCTAATTTTACATTTATCGATTTAGGATTTGGGTGAAAACTGAATTTTACATTACCAACTAAACTAGTTTATCAAATACCATTTAAATAAAAAATTTATAAGCTTAGAACGTATAATTTAGAAACTTAGCTTATCAGATGGAAAGTAACTTATTAACTAGTTTTTCTAAAGACACTCTAACCCCAACCCTAATACTATCACATTAATTTTAGGAACATTTTAAAAATTACTACTAACCAAAATAAGAAACTATTTTACTACATACGGAATGACAAATTTTCAATTAATAAGAGAATAAAATTTAGTTGAAATGATGTAAACAAGTATTTATTGCCATTTTTTTTCTCGACAAAGAATAATAAATAACAGAAAGCACATAAGAGTATTCCAAATCCATACAAAAATCTCAGATGTTTACTTATGTCACTTAAACATATCTTCATATCTTCTAATCATGTGTCAGTGTATAATATATGTCTACTTCTTGATCCATCATATATCAATAGTATAATAATAATAATTGTAATATCAATAATAATAATAATAATAATAATAATAATAATAATAATATAATTATATTAATAATAATAATTATTATAAATATTAATAATAATAATTATTGTAATAATAATAATTATTATTATATATTTTTATAAATAAAAATAATAATAATAGTAATATAATAAAAAGTTTTTCTAATTTAATGGTCATAATTAGTGAGTATTTCCTTAATAATATGTAAACACTAGAAAAAACGGAGTTTTGTGCAACCCACATATGATTAGAATAGGACTAATAAATTTCAGCAGAAGCTTTCACAGAATGTAACTAAAAGTAGTAACTTATCTTACTTGTTTGCCTAATTTGTACTGCACTACTATTTCCCTAATGTTTCCTACCGAACCATAACATATATCATATCTTAAAGCATGAGATTCGACGATAACACTAAACATAATAAGAGAAATTGACTCGAGAAATCGTATGTCTCCTCTAAGCTCGAGAAATCATTTGAGTTTATAAGTATTATTTTCATTTATTTACTTGTCTTTTTATATTTATTTTAATTAGTGATTTATATTTAACTGTCTATTATTTTTTTTAATTTTAATGTTTAGTTTTATTTATCATAAATTCGTAGTTTTATTTAATTTAAATTTTCTGAGCTAATTTTATTATTCTTTTTAAGACAATTTTGAACTTTTATCGGGCTTGAAAATTAATTTAGAATTGAAGAGGAACTCCCACATTATCAGTTTTTTTTTTTTTTAGTTTTTATTCGTTTGATCATAATTGAAAGATTTGGGTCCATTAGCTTTAGTGTTGAGGACTGACCTAGATATAGGTGCCTATTAAGGGAGGTGAAGCCAGAGGCATTCTTTACTCTCAGCTTTTGGGATTCAGTTCATTTTCTCTATGGAAAAAACTAGTTCTGTATTTTCTTTTCTCTGCAATTACAGTTTGTTCTTGTTTCAATTAAATTTCGTTTTCTATCTAATTTTGTTTTTTTTATTTCAATTGAATTTCGTTTTCTATTTTAATTTCAAGATATAGAGCAAGGAATAAATTCCAAAACCATCAAAGAGAGTGACAAAAAAAAAAGAAACATAAACAAATAAATGGACAACTTAACATCTCCTAATCCTGGAAAAGAAAGGAATAGACAACATCCAACACACAAAGAGACAAAGAAGCAATACATCTATGAACATCGTCCGAAATTCAAAGCATAGCAAGAAAATCAATTAGCTAAAGAGGTGATCAAAAGTAACAGAATCTCACAAGGTACACTGTATTACTGTATCTCTCAAGTGCCTAAGTTACTATATATATATATACTATATATATATACTCTCAAGGTACAAATGAAAAACAAGCAACAATTAGACTTGACATGCCTCTAAAATCAACACCCAATATGCACACACATAAAGATCATAAGGTCTTTTAGGGTTGTAATGGGGCTAAGGATAGGGTAGGAAATAAAATATGGAATAACTAGCTAAAGCCAGAGGAACTAGAGGAGCAATGGGAGATAAATCGAAAATAAGCATAAGAAGTGAACCCAAAAATCTCTACTAAATCTTTAAAAGCAATCATTTACCTTTTGCCTCAATATTTTTTTTTTGAATAGAAAACGAAAATAAGAACAATATATATGAACAAGCAATATAAAAACCCTAAACCAATTAGCTACAAACATCATCCAATAAAGCATGCACACCTCTCCATACTTATTCAAGAACTTATTCCCAAAATAATTCCAAATCGTATATGTCATCTAAACTCAAAAAGTTAGTTGAGTCAATCAAAATATTTTCTCAATATAAATCTTTTCTTGATATAGGATAATTTTATTTCTTCGACTTCAAATCTTTCGGATCATAACTTCCCCTTCCATACCTTGTTATTAGTATTTAATTTCACGAATTAAAAGTGTTAAAAATAATTCTTTATATAATGTCTAATTGAATTTACTTCTGTCGCAACCGGGATCACGACAGGACGACTGTCCAAAAATAATTTCTTTTTTTAGAAAAATAATGGAGTCGCCATCATAATTTATTGAAGGAAAAACTATGGAAAACTAAAAAAAGTCAGATAAGGCAAGTTTGCAAAACCGGATTTAGAGTCCGGGAGTCGGTTACATGTGAGGAAGGTACTAGCACCCCACAACGCCCGCCCTAAGGCGGTATCTTTAATTAAACAAGTAAAATAAAAGAGTGTGATTTTTAAAAATATTTATTTTTCCCAAAAAACAGAAATAGAATGCAAATAACAACAAATAAATAAATAAATATATATATATATATATATATATATATTTTTTTTTTTTTTTTT
>Ga0209700_102272_pt1 | contig 39238 bp, 30 predicted proteins | sample SiratroredBW_FD_187528 | JGI IMG/M metagenome (GOLD analysis project Ga0209700, IMG submission 187528) | Root nodule microbial communities of legume samples collected from California, USA - Siratro red BW (SPAdes) (version 2) | ecosystem: Host-associated > Plants > Roots > Nodule | place: USA...
ATGTACATATCTTTTTGTTACAATTATTCAGGAATAAATCCTTTTGTAATTCATATATATATATATATATATATATATATATATATATTTATATATCTATATATATATATATATATATATATATATATATATATATATATATATATATATATATATATATGTATGTATATTGGTACATATTTTTACGAGTATATATGCTCAATATATAAAAATAATATTTCTCTTTATAGTTTCAGAGCTACAAGCTTAACTAGTAATTTATGTCTATCAATGGTCATCACTATTCCTTTCACTTACTATATCGTGGAACTTGTCAGAGCAACTGAACTATCCATTAAATTATCTTTCTCAAATTACCCTCTTGGTACAAGCAAGGTATTCTATTGTAGACTGCAAATAATGTACTCGACAATGTTTTGGGCACCCTTCCATGTTCTCTAGCAACAATTGGAACTAGTGAGGCAGATGTTAAAAATCTTACTTTTTTTTGCCTGGAAGTGTCAGAATAATTATGTGCTTCTGGCTCTCTTTGGTACTTATGGTCATGAGGCATAGACTATGATGTCCTCTGCTACCTCCTCGACTAATGCAATGTCGAGATTGACCAATGTTTATGCTAATCGGTCTCGCACACAAACCATGTCTCTTAAAGAGCGTCTTTCCTCCATTACCAAAGATGACTCTAATGTCTATGACTATTTTTTCTCTATTCGCTTCGTAGCTAATGAACTTGCAGTTATTATAATTTTGTTGATGACCTTGGTCTTCTCTTTGTAGCCCTAAATGGTCTTGGCCCTACTTATCGTGAGTTTTGTGAAGCAATTTGCATTGGTAACACTTTGTCGTTGACTGTGAATTTTCCTTCAAAGGGAGGAGCGACAACAATCGTCCGTCCCTGTTATTTCTTGAATGTGATTTGAGTCACTGTGTGAATCCTTGTTAGAAAAAAAAAGTGTCAAGTTGTGATTAAGCATGAACAATATTGAATGAGTCTAGATTTATAAGAGTACAGAAAAAAAAAATTGATTGTTGATCAATCATGTGGTTGAATCAATGATGAAAATGAATGCATGAAGGTTTTGACAGGCGAATGATCGCAACAATGACTGATAGTTATAGAGTTAATGCTCATATACTGCAAGGGTGCTTAAGGTGGGAAAAGTGTGAGGTTGGTTCCTTAAGTTGCTTAATGTTCTTTGTTGCTTGAGTTTTTTTGGGATGTTTACTTTCTGGATGAAGTTTGAAAATGATTGAGGCACGTTTGTGTAGGAATCTAGTTGAGCCCTACAGCCAAACAACTGACCTATGCATGAAATAACCTTTTCTTTGAAACCTAGTTGAGCATGTATTTTCTTCTTGTAACCTAACCCCTGTTTTAACAGTTCTACCTCGTGGCATGACCAATGGAAGAGAGCACAGGTACAAGTTGATCACCTTAGTGGGAAATATGATAGTGAGACAATGGAAGCACAATTTGGTTGAAAAATAAAAAGTTAATGAAACAATGGCTGTGTTATTTTAGGGGATTATCCACCACAAAAAAAAAAAACAAAAAAACAAGAGGACATTAATCAAGTAAGGAATTTGGAAGAGAAATGTAAGTATGAGTAAGAATTTGTAGCAACCGAGAAGAAAGGAACAAGTTCATAAAAACGGGGGTTAAATTATACACATGTTCTCTCTCTGATTGGGACATGCATTTTGTTACCAGAAAAAACAAATTTTTTGTGCAACCCAACCCCATTACAACCCGATAAAAGGCCTTGAGATTCATGACTCATCAAGTTAGCAATTGATGGAGAAACGAAAAGCAACTCTGGATTAGTGACAACGTGGACACTTCAGAGAAACACTTGAGAAGAACAACCTCAATTTCCTTGTCATCTCTTGGAGGATTGCTTGTCTGGAAGATTTGATTATACCATTTTCTGTTTTGACCAACCCATAGGATTAGCAATTTCATTTTCATAAAACCTGGAAGCTTGTAATTTTTCTAAATTAGACTTTCATTACTTAATGCATAATCACAGTGGTTCAGGAACACCTTCTTGGTAATTCCGGAAATACAATTGTCTTACTTGAGGGCAAGCAAGAGTCCAAGTTGGGGGGAGTTGATAAATGCAATTTTATGATACAATTCTTTGTATATTTGGGTGATTTCTAAACTTAAGTATACTAAGAATAAGTGGTTATTGTGATTTTTAGACTAAAAATATGAATACTAAAGTCATTTGATTCTAATGCCAAGACTTTGTGAAGAAATTAGGTTTTGGAAGAAAAAAAGGGGGATCAGAAAGAAAAAAAGAGCTGAAAATCAAAGTGCTTGGGCGAGCAGGAAAAGCTCATGTAAGAATGACTCAAAGAGAGGAGGATAATTAGTGAGAAAAAGCATAGGCGCGAACTCCTGCTTAAGCAAGAATTCACTAATAGAATGTTGTCGCGCTAACCTAATTTTGGTCAAAGGTATAAATGCAAGAAAATCTATCTGAAAAAGGTTGTTGGCGGCTGTAGCAACAATTTTTGCAGAGATCTTTATTCCTTCCATGGTGTATTTTCTTCATGGATACCATGAGTAGCTAATTTTCTCATTCTTGGGATTGAATGTAGTTTATCAACCTTGAATGTATTTAAACTATCCATTTTGATGATACACTTTTACTCATTGTTGGTGTTTTCGTTTTATACTTAATGTGGGTTCAATTTATTCAATAGATTCTTGAACTGGAATCTTGGGATTAACTAGGAAGTAGTCTCAAGGTCCATACCTAAATGAAAATGCTCATTTCTATGTGATACCAAGATTGGATCCCATTATAATGACTGTGTTGAACAACTTTTCTTAATGCTGGTTAAGCTGCTCGATAGCTGGGGAAAACGACATCTAGCGAGCTAGCTTATGAATTTTAAGGAATGAGGAATAAGCTTGAATGGCTTTTATTTGTTTAGAAACAATGAGTAATAGATTATATTGTTAAAATGTTATAGTGAAGGATACAACAAGTGAGATAAATGAAGTTCAATCCCAAGATAATCTACTGCATTTGTTATCAAGCTAAAACTTTCATCCTCTGTTTTACAGATTTGATTTTATCAACTCTTACAATTAGTTCACATTCTGTTCACCAATCAAAATTCCAGAATTGTGTTCTTAAGCTAACATAGCTCAATAGAGCACGAAACTGATCCCGTTCCTTGTGGGTTTGACACTCGTACTTTGTATGTTATAATACTTTGACTCGGTATACTTACCGAAATAAAGAGTCAACAAATTTTTATTGGTTGAACTGTGTTCTTTAGTGAATTTCTTTGCTTGAGGGGCAAAGAGACTGGACGTAGCTCTTGAGGAAGAGTGAGCCAGTATAAATCTTGTTGTTCTTGCTCTCTCTTTCCTTTATCTTGCATGCGCTTATCTTTACGTATTACGGTTTCTGCATGAATGGTGTAATTGGTTGATTCTGCATTTTGGTTCATTACTTTTGTGTTGGGCATGAATTCATGTAATTGTTGGGTTAATAAAGAACTTTCATTCTTTACATAAATTCTTTCCAAAAGTTTACGAAAATTTTTAAAGGTTCAATTCACCCCCCTCTTGAACTCGGTCTAAATCATTTTCATATACTTCCTCGATTGATAAATCACCAACATAAAATATCAATCCAAAGTATTCCCTAAGAGTGCTCAAGAGGACATACTACATCGGCTGGGACCCACAATCGATGTAGTATCTCATTTAATATAATGGAATTAAGGTGTTAAAGGAGATATTACATCAGTTGTTGCTCCCAACCGATGTCAAAAGCCCCATATTACATTGGTTGCTGCTCACAACCGATGTAATATCATTATTTAAAAAAACGTGAGTTGATAAATCTCTAATCCATACAAGAAAACACCTCAGAAATTTTAACAATTTTTTGACAAGTATAGATATGTTAAATAGAAAAAAAAAGCTTAAAAATACTAAAAAATTAAAAACAAATAGTAAACGATGCAATTTTGGATCCAAAATCCACAACAGGAATTGCCTACCAAATTTGTTACCCCATTTCAAGCAACTTTCTTTTTTTGAGCATCTCAATTTGAGCTCTTTGTCGAAAGTTATGGACATTTAATGTTTTTTTGCCCTAAATTTTGACAACACAAAATATATGGTAAATTTATACAATGTAAGAACTCTACGATCAAATATACCCTAAAAGAAGTTGGTGATGAAAAATTTCGGTTAAAAAAAAAAATTCTAACTATTTTTAATGAATTTTACAAAAATGTTATCATATTGCAAAGAGAAGTTGCGAGGGGATAAAGATGGAACCAGACAGTCACGTTCATGCATAAAGTAAGATCGTTGTTAGGGCATCCTTAATGACTTGCAATGTCAATTAAAAACAAGTTAAACAAACAAACCACACTTTTCGAAAATGCGAAACAAAGTAAACAAAGAACCATAGAGACTCAAGTAGCACGAGAGAAAGACAAATAGCAAGAGCAATGAAAATGTTAGGTTAAAAAACATATCTATCACATTGGTTGTTTAAAACAACTGATGTAATACATATGCATCAAAATTTGGAGCATACAACGCCACTTTCTACATCGGTTGGAGCTCACAACCGATGTAGAAAGTCACTTTATTACATCGATTGGAGCAACAACCGATGTAATAAGTGGCACGGTTAATTGTCTTTTTTAAAAAAGAATTGTGCAATTTTTCTAGGTATTTTCTACATCTGCTGCACGTAGCAACCGATATAGAATGACCCCTATTACATCAATTACCGATGTGATATGTTCTCATTTATTTACAAAATTGTCATTGTGTTTTTGTTTACAACGGCTGCCTTTTAATCGACGTTATATCCTATTGTAAAATGTCATTTTTTTAGTAATGAAATTATGTGGAGGATATGTCGTGAGTGATATTCATGGTAGCAACACTGTTTCTAATATGTTGGAAAATATTTGTCAGAATATTATTGAGATGATGATCCTTGGGGAGGTGACTCTTCTGATGGCTATGACCATGACTGGCAAATCTCTCAGTAACTATCTCTTTGCTTTATCTGAATTACTGGTACATTTTCTCACTCATTATATCATTATACCATATATCATCATGGTTTTTCTTTTTGGTTTTTTAAATTGTTATCTATCTATATATATACTTATATTTTTCTTTATATCTTGCACAACTTTTTCTTCCTTTTTACTTAATGTGTGATTCACACCCGCTTAAATTCTTGTGGTTTATCTTATCGATCTACTAGTTAATGGAGATTATTGTTGGGCTGGTTCTCTCCTTATGAGGTCGAAACCCATTATGTTTTGATGTGTCCATAACACATGACATGTCCAATATAATGCATCCATATTATAATTAGGGTGAAAGGCTAACCTTGAGGGTGTGCAACCGTGAGAGTAGTGGAGTGCGTAGAGAAGTGTGTGAGCAGCCTCTTTGAAGAAGAGAGAGAAGCAAACACAATTTGTAGCTACTTTCTACAATATATTTTGAAGATTCCTCGCTTATATTTCTTCAATCATAATAGTGGGATTGTCTACTAGAGGATTGTAGAAGCATCAAAAATTTTGTGAAGAGTTGTTATCCACAAAATGTTTTTGTTATACCGTCAGTCTCGATTGTTTTGAAAATCTAACGGTGAAATCTTCTCCAATTGCTCTAAAATTTTTATTAGAGTCTGATCACTCATAGTACTTCATTTTGGACAGTCGGATTTGAAATTGAAGCTTTAGTTTGTTTCCAGAAAATTCGTGAATAGTGATAATTTTTATGGTGACTAGATTCTTGAACTCTTCCTTAATAAGTTTTAACTTGTTAATATTTTGGGCCATTGTTGGTGACCATTTGAGGATTAGGAAGAGTTGTATTGATATGCTCTTTGAGTGGTTTTTGTAAAACTCATTATATCCCTGTTTTGGTATTATTGGAGTATTTATTGCTCCTGGGCTTTTTTATCTCTATTGAGAGATTTTTCTCACGTTAATTATTGGTATTGGTTTATTCTTCTATTTCCATATTGATTTTAATTGGATTGATTGATTGCATTCAAAGTGTTTGCATATTGTTTTGATAATAGTGAATTTTATTGTTTATGTTGTTTGACTCCATCAATTATATGTACGAGTTGACATATATGCCATTCTCCACTACATGAATTCGTTTTTCAAATTGATCAAATCTAAATTTCTCTTTAAATAATCTTCGATAACAATTAAAGTAATTAAAATAGAAAGTCCTTCGTAAGTTTTGGACATAAATTATAGATATGTTTGAAAGCGTTCAATGTGTATGGTGAACATAAATGGAATCGCAAAAAATTTGATGGATCCTACATACTGGTGTTAGTGTAAAGAAGTGTTTGAAGTATTCTACCAACTCATATTTTCCTTTGGATTACTATGTATACGAGTTTGAAGTGGGGGCTAACATGGATGTGAATGTGGAAGTTTGTTGTGTTTTTCGCGATGCTACATATGGAACGACTCTGAAATTAGGACCACCAATTAAATGCTTCCGCTACAGACCCTTTTGTTTTCCCAATCTCCATACTCACTTTATTCTTCCTTACTTTTTGTTCAGTGAAAACTTGGTGAGAAAAAGTTATTATTTGCGAGACAGATCAGTTATAACCAATTTGTTTGAGTGGAGTAGAAAAAGGTTACTCTTAATGTAATTACTTTATTAATGAGAACATATCATCAACTTTATTTATTGTATCATAAATCTATGAAGTAACTAAATTTATATTTGGTTCCTCTGATTCATTTGATTGTTTCACACCAGGAAGACTGTGCCCTCGCATAGAACTCTCAAGACTAGAGCTCCCTATTTTCCTTCACCATATCTTGTTACTACTTACAGGTAACAACTTGTCTAGAAAAAAATAAAATTCACTTTATGATTTCATTCTATAAGTGGTTTGTACTATGCAGATGGATTGATGAGAAGGATGAAAGTATCTACTTCCCAACAGTTAAGATGAAGAGGAGCCTCCCAATTAGTGTAACTACTAAGGTTATCAAACTCGCGGTCACTCGTAGACTCGTTCGAGTTTACGGTTTCATTATCGTGACCGAGTTGAGTCACTAGTAAACTCGTTTTGAAGTATAATAGGTAGAATTGGAAGTACACTTGGTGAACTCGGCCAAACTCGCGAGTTTGTCATCGAGTGAACGAGTTGGAAAGAAAGTCACACTTTTCAATCGTCGTCGTCTTCTAGTGTGTCGCCGTCGTCTTCCAGTGAGCTGCCGTCGAGATTTGTGTGGCGTGGTGGGTCTTCTTGCCGCATCGTCGGGTCTTCGCGTAGTGTCTCAGGTCTTCACTGTTTGGGTTCGGGGGTGTCTACTCGTTGCCACCATCCGTCGTCATGGCCGCCGCAAGTTCTCCTCCACACAACTTCTCTTTCACACGATTCCCCCACTCTCTAGCGGGTTGCTTTCACGTGTTGTTGTTAGTTTTAGAGTTACTTTTATTTATTTGTAATTAGTGTGAATGCCTTGTTTTTTTGTAAATTTAAAGTGAGTGGACTTTTTCTTCTAAATTGCAATTACAGGTCTCTAGTTATAAATTCGGTTTAAATTATGTAAAAAATGTTAGATCTATCATTTTCATTTCTACTTAAAATTCTACCTAAAAGTAAAATGAGATGAAAAAAAAAATGAAAGTTTATGAATTTGATATATTATGTGAACTTATTTTGGGAATTGATATTACGAATGTTTATTTTTTTTTATTAACACCTAATTGGACTTAAGAATGGATGAATTGGTGTACAGTAATATCATAGATAGATGTAGATATCTGTTTGAGTGTATAGAGTAAAATTTAGGGAAAAAGGGACTATGTATTATTGTGTTAGCTCCAATGTCACATCTATTTTGAAAGAAGAAAGGTGCCTTTGGGCCCTCCTATAGTTTTGAGAAATTGAATGCATGTGGGAATTATTGAAGCTAACTCTCATCTTCAGTCTCTGTCCACTAAATTTTTCTGTTTGATTCCTTTGTAACGTTTGTGTTGGGATTGGATCTCCACGTGATTCATATGCTCGTGCTCCACCATCAACTGTTCTTTTCTCATTTAGTGAGATTGTACAACTCTTGTACCTGCTACATGATCCCACAATTAACCATGATATCTTTTGAAGAAAAACTATGCTTTGTATCTTCTGTATCTATTTTACTTTAGTCTTATCTTTACTTCTTAAATTCTTCCCAAAATAACCGCTTTCAATTTTATTAGTTTTGTAGGGAAATTGTAATTTACATCACAGCTTCAATTCCCTTCTTATATTTATGGTGGTGTTTTAAAGTTAGACTACAAAAATAACTACTTATAATTTGGATTCAGATAAATATATTAGTGAAGTCATCTTAAAAAAATGGTAAATTTCGAGAATAAATCTAATTTTAGACCTCAATTATTCAACACTCAAAATTATAGTGACCCTTGATAAAAGTGAGAAAATTGAATAAAAGTAATAAAATAACATATGAAAAAATTAAACTTATATAAGTAAAAATCAAACTCAGTTCCATATCACTTATAGAATTTATTACCACACCAACTCAACTTTACTACTTATTATTATTATTATTATTATTATCATTATTATGACTTTTATAATTAATAATAATAATATTAAAAATATTATTAATATTAATAGTTATAATATTATTATTAGTATTAATATTATTATTAACAACAATGACAATATTAATAATAATAATGACAATAATAATATTATCAATATTAATAATAATATTAATCATATTATTAACAATATTTATAATAATAATAATATTAATAATCATATTAACAATAATTATAATAAATATTAATATTAATAATAAAATTAACAATGTTAATACTAATAATAATAAAATAAATAATCCGTATATAAATTGGATATAAAATTTTATGTAAAAGTTTATATGAAAGAATCTGGATATAAATATGTATGAAAAGATCTCTTAATTTTATATATATAAATTTATATCTATATGTAAAAATTTGTATTTAATTTTAATTTTATATATGAATATAATATTATTTTTATATATAAATTTTTGTCTATTTTTAATATTTTATAGATAAATTATGATTGTTTTTATGAACACTAAAACTTGAAACAAAGTTTTATTTAAGGAAATAAAAGATACAATTCATTTAAATTTAAAAATCAGACATGAAAAAGTAGGAATTCAGTCGATTCAAAATTGATAGAGGCTCTAATGACTTCATTGGAAAAATTATTTTCTTTATTTTTATTATTAGAAAAGAATGATATGTATTGGGAAATGGCAGGTATGGCGGGCTAAGAACAAGCAGAGTATGTTTTCCTCATATATGGTTAATATTGCTCTCGAGCCTCCTTTAGGATAATTAAAGTAACATATGATAAGGTTTGTATTAATGAAAGATAGAAAAAAGTACAACAAAATGACGAAAAAGACCTAAACCTTCTTGACATACATAATGGGGAATGGACAGAATTTAAATTAAAACATGTATAAAAAATTTAGAAAAAATAAAATTCAAACTCTAATCTCAACACATGCAAGTCGTGCCACTTTTTTTGATAGGAAATTGAATACTGTGGGACTTTAGTTTTTTTTTTAGAACACTAAACAAACACCAACATATCGCCGAAGGCAAAAGAAAAAAAAAAGTTTTGGATATGATATGAAAAAAAATGTTTTGGATATGATATAAAGAGTAATGTGTCAGAACTAGTGTAACAAGCCAAATGATTGATAATGTGATTAACAGTATAAGTTAGTTTTCAACCAAAACACTTATCATGTACTAGCTATCAATCGGTTATATTATTATCATAGATCCAATTTTAATGCCATATAATTGATGGTTACAAATTTATTATTTAGCTTTTAGTAAATATTATTGTGTTAAATGTTATGAAATATTTAATTTAATTTAATTTATTCTAACTTTTAAGGGCATATGTTATGATAAGTTACGAAATAATTATAAATATTTATTTTTTATTTAATACTAGCTAATTAGTATTAGTATAGTCATGATTAGATGATTAAACATTATAATGGTTTACTCTTATCTTTTTTCTAACTGCTTTCAAAGAGTAAATATGGACAAACAAAGTAAAATTGTATTATTTGCTTTATGAATTTTTTCATATTTGGTTGTGTTATTTTCTCCATCTTCAAAGTCTTTAGGTAACCATTTGAACGATGACCATTAAAGTTTCTTCGAATGCAATCTTTTCATTGATGAATATTACATCTTCAATGTATATTCTGAATTTTCAATCCATTTTAAAATTTTCCATTTTTGCAATAATTTTAAACGTTGAAACATGATCTATTAATCATGTTCTTCCTAAGTTTCATTTCTGTTTTCATTACTTCTTCTATCAAACACTATATTAAGAAACAATATCTTTAAAATATATTCATTGCTTCCTTGTCATGTTTCTAATACTTTGAATTCTTTCTTTATCTATAGTAAATTTGAATGTTAATGTCTGTACTTAATCTTTCCTCGTGCAATATGTCTTCATAATCCTCGAGTTGAAGTCTCATTAGAAAACATTTGATTTGATACCCTTTGCACGTTATTCATCTTTATACGTCCTTTAGAAATATTATTGACAATAGTAATATGTTTTCAAACACCTAAGTGAATCAAAGCCAATCACTTTTAACGCATGAATATATCTAAAATATTATCTTTTTAAATTATAAGAACTTTCTAATTCAAAAATTTCAATGTTAATCTCTTTTCGAAAACTTTATAAGGTGTATGATTTTAAATGTTGAAGTAAATCACATCTAAATAAAATTCAATTTCGAGAATGATTTAAATTTAATTATAAATTTAAACACTAAGTTTTTATTTATCGTGAAAATGAAGAACATTAAAACACTTCATGGGATACGTTCAATATTTACGTCTATCATGAATACTAATAAGATCATTTAATGCTCTTTTGACATGCATGTAATGTCTAACGTATTCTTCTAGCATGACCATGCATGTGTCATATATAGGTCTGTCTGATGTGACTCTGCATTGTTGGTTCATCTATTGTGTTTCGTCTAGTGTATCAAGATATCATCTTATGCATTCATCTTTGCATGGTCGTCTATGAAATTGAACTGTATATTGATTGTTGTTAAACCTTTACTTTCTACATGCAAGTAAGCTTTGTTATATTTCTTAATTTGTCTTATAATATTTGTTGTTATCATCAAAACTTCTAGTCTTTCATTTCATGAGATCATTTGGTGAGTATTAGATCATCTAGTTGACTCTAGACCATCTAGTGTCTTAACAAATAATTTTATTACAATAAGTATATAAATCAATTGTGGCTATAAAAGTTCAAGTATTTTTAGGTGCCACTTTTGACTATAAAATAAAGTATTTTTCTAGAAAAATAACTCTTAAAGAGAGTACATACAATGCACTCTATAACAAGGTGGATGACTTCTTACAATGAAGAGTATACATGTCACTGTCACTATAAAAGATAGTATGCAGACTTATACAAAGATTGTAAACAGTATTATAAAACTTGATAGACTTGACAAATGTTTTGGCTAGGCTGCATTCATTGTTTTAGCGTCTTGAAATGCATCTGTTGCTGGATTAATCTTCTCTCAACATATTTCATCATATTATTATATGTATATCATATTATTAAATGGAAGGATGAACAAAATGAACAAAATATATGAGAATGAAAATATTATTTTTGTATTTTCTATTAAGAACAAAAGTAAAGAGTTGAATATATAGTATACCCATTCTAGGTCTAGCTAAAGAGAGAGAAAACAAACAAAAATAGTACACTCTGATCTTGTCATACAGACAAAATAACAGAATTGATAACAATTTGATTCTGTCATAAACACAAAATAACATAATTGATATTAGTTTCCTTCTATAAGTCTCATATCCATATCTTCTAAACCCTCTCCCCACCCACAAGCTAGGGAACAAATATTGATGAGACCCAGCTTGAACAAATATTCTTGAAAGATTGATGACTAAAATTTTTGTTATAAATGTCAGCTAGTTGCTCTGTGGTAGAAACAGGAAGCAGATGGATTTGTTGCAATGTATCTTGTTGTGTCATTGTTACAATATAAAAGAGATGGCTGCTCAAAAGGACTTTTAAATCTTGAAAAAGATAAACTAGGCATTGAATTTCACATATCACAATGGTCATTGCCCTGTATTTAACTTCACAAGAACTCTTTTATATTGTTCATTGCTTCTTTGATTTCCATGATATAAGGGAATTCCTAAGATACACACTAAAACCAGTCACTTATTGCCTTGAATTACTGTAGGTGCCCCAACCACTGTCACAAAGGCTTTTAGATGGACAAAAGTGTTGAAAGAGAAAAATAAGTCAAGACTTGGAGCTCATTTAATATATTTAGGAATTCTAATTGTTGCATTATAATTAGCAATTGTAGGCTTATCAAGAAACTAAGAAAGTTGTTGAACAAAAACGTTATGTTAGGTTGATTATTAGTGAGATACATAAGCCTTCCAATCGACCTTCTATAGGCTTGAATATCTGTGAAAGGCACATTTCCAGTAGGAGATAATTTATAAGATTGTCAATAAGAGTGGTTGCGGGTTTGCGGGTTAAAAGACTTGCATATGTTAATAATTCCAATGCATATTTTCTTTGATTCATCATTATCCCTTTCTTACTTCTTGCTACTTCAAGACCAAGAAAATATCTTAAATCACTAAGATCCTTGATCTTAAATGTCTTATTCAAAGCTTCTTTGACTCAGTCAATCTCTTCTTTATCATTTCCTGCCAAAACTATATCATCCACATACACCAATAATGATGTAAAAGATCCTTTAGAATAATTAATGAACAAGCAATGATTATTCATAAATTGAGTATATCCCACAAAAATAAAAAGGATGACAACTTAGCAAACCACTTTCTGCTAGCTTGCTTAAAGCCTTATAAAGCCTTTTTTTTTTTTTAAATTTACACACTTGTCCTAGTTGAATATAAGTCCATCCAGAAGGAGAAACCATGCATACATCTTCTTTCAACTCTCCATCTAAGAAGACATTATTTATGTCTAACTGTTTCAATTCCCAGATGTATATAAAGAAGCTAGAGAAAGAAGCACTTATAATGGTCATCTTTGCTTCTGGAGAAAAAGTTTCAAAGTAGTCAATTCCTTCTATTTGTTTCTATCCCTTCGCCACTAACCTTGCTTTATACCCTTCAATAGTCCCATCAGCCTTATACTTTATATTGAATACCCATTGGCAACTTATTGAAGGTTTGTTCTTAGATAGAAGAACAGTGTCCCATATTTAATTTGACTCCAAAGAAAATATCTCACATTCATAACCTTTCTCCAATAGTCATGTTTCACAGTTTCAAAATAAGTGTTTAGTTCAAAATGTGAAGAAAGAGAAATAAGATTTTTAAGAAGATGATAATTTATTATAAGACAAAACAAAATTCAAAGGATATTTAACTCTAGAAGATGTATTGAAAACCTAGAGATTACAATGATAATCCTTTAGATACTCAAGTGGTCTTTTTGTTCTGATACTCATTCGAATTGACTGTGTTGTTTCATGATTTTTTGATGTTTTGGTCTCTATGAGAATAAAATTCTTCTAGAACCTGAATGTATGATTTATGGTCATTATTAACATTATCATATGATGTAAAAATGACTTGCGATGGCTGACCAAAAATAGGTTGATCTTTTGATTCATGGTCATTATTATTATTATTTTCAACATTATCACAGGGTGCAAAAATGACTTGTGATGACTAACACAAAATAGGTTGATCTTCTGTAAAAGGACTTTGATCATGAATGCTTGGACTGACAGTTTCATTTCCAGTATCCTGAATCTTTTGATATGGAAAAACGTGTTCATAGAAGACAACATCTCCAGACACAAAAATTTTTCTTGATGGAATATTTAACAAAATATATCCTTTTTCCCCCTTATAATAGAAACACATTTTGATGACCTTGGATCAAATTTATTTCTATTTATTGATAAAGTATTAGCATAACATAAAGATCCAAACACTTTTAATTGATTAAAATTTGTTGTAATTTTGTAAAGTATTTCATGAGAGAGAAAAATTATTTAAAATAGGTGTGGGAAGCATATTTATAATATGCATAACATGTATCATAGAATACGACCGATAAATTTTGGATAAATAAGATTGTATCATGAGAGCTCTTGCTACATTTAATAAATGACCATATTTCCTTTTAAGTATATTATTTCGTTGTGGAGTATGGACACATGAAGTTTGATGTATTATACACTTGTTGATAAAAAAATTTAGTCATGAAAAATTCAGTCCCATTACCACTTCCTATTACTTTTATCATTGTCTCAAATTGTGTTTGAATAAAAATAACAAAATTTTCCATAGTCTTCACAACTTCAAATTTTTGTTTTAAAGGAAAAACCCATGTATACCTTGAACAATAATCAATTATGGTCAAGAAATATTTATGACCATGAATTGATGATATTGAGTATGGTCCTCACAAATAAACATGAATCAAATCAAAATATTTTTTTAGATTTACATGCACTGAGATGAAAGGGGAGTCTTTTTTGCTTTGCAAAATGACAAACATCACAAATATTTATCAAAAAAGAAATTTATTTTTGATAACATCAATGGATTTGTTTGAAGCATGCCCTGACTGAAAATGCCAAGCATTTCCTATCCAAAAACGCCAAAGGGTTTCGAGATCACTACAGTAAAATTAACAATATTGGTTATATGTGAAGATTTGATATGTTTGATTTGAAGTTTTTTATAAGAAGGACCCCGAGTATATAAAGTCTATATTGCATCTCAGTTGAACCAATCATTTTCAAAGAGTTCTTGTCTTGAATGTGACAACCAGTACAGTCAAATGTAATCACACACGATAAATTATCAATCAATTTACTAATGAAAGAAGATTAAAAGTGAAATTAGGAATATACAGAACATTATCTAAGACATGACTTTGATTGAGAAAAACACTTCCAGAGTAATTGGCAATGACTTGATTTCTGAGCTTTGATAGCATTTATATGTATATCATACTATGAAACGGAAAGATGAACCGAAATGAACAAAAGATATGAGAATGAAAATTTTATCTCTGTTTTTTTTATTGAATGAACAAAAGTAAAGAGCTAAATATATACAAGTGTACCTTCTAAGTCTAGCTAATGGGAAAGAGAACAAACAAAAATATTATAATCTGATTTTGTCACAGAGACAAAATAACAAAATTGATGACAATTTAATTTTGTCATAGACACAAAATAACGTAATTGATATTAGTTTCTTTCTATAAATATCGTATCCATATATTCTTAAACTTCATAATTCTAATGATTAAATTTTCAAGTTGTATACTTTGTGCAAAAAGTACTTTATTTGTTTTGCTCACTATATTCACATCTTCTTATAGAAAGCTACATTTCTTTTACGGGACAAGTGGTGTATAAACATGAAAACAATTTACATTATATGTGACAAATATTAGCGTTTGTTTTTTTTTATATAAGTGCTCAAATTCATTTTTTATAAGTTTTTTGTATGGAAAGTGTATATAATTGTTGATGAATTTATTAGACTCTTTATATGTAAAGGAGAAGCATGTTGGAACCATTTAACTTAAATTATATTGTACTTTTTAGTAAATATGATTGATAGGAATAGTTGTTGATTAGGTTTTCCTTATCGTTAGATAAAAATATAGATATTCAGATATGTTTTTATTGTTGTTACTGTTCCGGTATACCTAATATAGTTCCACATTGCTTAGGATTCGAGGCCATGGTCAGTTTAAATACACCTTCTTCCCTTAATCCATCGAGGTATCTTTTAAGGACTAAACCGTGACGGAGCTCCGAGCTCCAAAGCGGACAATATCTTGGATGCGGTAATTGACTCTAATGATGTCATCTCAACGGACTTGAGGTCAGAACATTGGCACCGTCTGTGGGACGGCGAACAAAAATAATTTATTTTAATTTTTAAAACAAAGGAGTTGCCACCATAGTTTATTAGAAAAAACTATAGAAAAACCATAAAATTGATAAAGCAAGACTGCGAAAAACTGGATTTCGAGTCCTGGAGTCGGTTACATGTGGGGAAGGTATTAACATCCCTACAATGTCAATCTTAAGACAATATCTTTAATTAAATAAATAAAATGGGTGTAATTTTCAAAATATTTATTTTCCCACAAAAATGAATATAAAAACAAATAAAAATATTTTTTTTTTATTTTTGGAAAGGGCCCAACAAGGTTTGACCTTGCTCCTACGTATCTCTATCAGAAATGAAGAAGAATCAGGCTTACGTAGTTCTTTGGATAAATTTGTTTGTTGTTTGTTTTGAAATTTTGAAATTTTCATATATGTTGTTTTTTTTAGTATAAGAAATATTTTTAAATTTTGAAACTTTAAATTTTTTTTAATTTTAAAAAATTACATATTTTAAAAAGATATTTATTTTAAAGTATCTAGAATATACAACCCCAAAGTTTATTTCCAAAGTTTTACATTAAATATCGCATGACGCGTACGGCTATTTGATGTTTAAAAAAAACCTTAGAATAATAACATTAAATATTGTACGACATGTGTGGCCATTTGATATCTAATATTATTATTAAAAAATATAATATTCCCAAAATTTTATTTTATTTCCAAAGTCTTTATATTAAATGTCGTATGACGCGTGCGTCCAATATTTAAAAAAACCTTAGAATAACAACATTAAATATCGTATGACACGTGCGGCCATTTAATATCTAATATTATTATTAAAAAAATATAATAATCTCAAAATTTTATTTTATTTCCAAAGTTTTATATTAAAATTTTATTTTTATTAAAAACTAAAAATAACATGCAAAATATAAGCTTAAACTATAGAGGTACAAAAATAAAAAAAATTTAGAAAATATTGGGCTGACTCAAAAAAGCCAACAATGATTTTGTTTATTGAGATAAGGGTGCTATGGTAATTTGAGAGTGCGAATAGGAAGGTCCTAACTCCACAACCTTAGGTCATCATCACCTCAACCGTAAGCCACCACCACCTTACTCCAAACTCCTGTTAGGTCTATAAACCCAAAGTGACGGCGGCGGCAGCGGCAAAGGAGGAGCAGAGGCGGCGCGACAGCGACGGCACAGGACGGTGCGGTGGTGGCAGCACGGGAAGAACGGCGGTGGCGGCAGAGGTCGTTTTGGGACTATTTTGGAGTGGTTTTGGGTGTAGATCTTTTTTTGGGTAAACATGAATTTCTTGAGTGGTTATGAGAGAGGAAGGGTGTTATGGAGAACGCGAGATTTGAAGTAGCCATGGTGCAAATGCATTAAGGCGGAACATGCATAGTGGCGTTAAAGTGGGATAAAAAAAAAGAGTTGAAAGTGTTTTTTTTTTATGTTAGCACACTTATCATACGAGAACCAAGCAACAAAATCATAAATCTTAAATGCATGTCAATTTTAAATTCTAAAATCATACCTGAAACTTGATTCTTCAAAAGCTTGACCTCTTAAAAAAACTACTTCTCTCTTTCTTTAAAAAGGTACTCCTTTCTCTTTTTCTTTTGTCTCTCTGTATTTTGCTCTTAATATTTCTCTGTTCCCCCTTCTCTAAGTGATCATTAGGTGATTTATAATATGAATCATGGCAGTTCATAAAAGTGGCTTACGGGAAAATAGGATTGTGGAAAGTGGGGAGGAGCCATTTCACAATCTTTTTCTATTATTACTATTTTTTATATTTTTTATTATTTTATTATTAAAAGAAGGTAGTCTAGAGGATTGACTCAGTGTCTTTTTTTTTTGTTATTATTTTAAAGATGAATTGAACATGTAAATCAAGAAGCAATTTTAAAACAGTTTCAATTTCTTTTTATGTATTTTCCTTTTAATTATTATTCTGTTTTTATTTTTTATGTTATTTATTTATTTATTTATTTATTTATTTTATTTTTCATTTCTTTTCTTTATTATTCTTTTTTTATTGATTTTGTCTTTTCTGTTTTTGTTAACTATGTTATTATTTTTTATGTTTTGTAAAACAATGAATAAATTCAAACATCTTTTTATTTGTTTTTTTTTTCATAAAAGACCTAAACTAATAAAGTATATATTTTTTATTTTATTATTCCTTCATTTTTTATGTTGATTATTATTATTTTTCATTTTTCATGTAGACATATCTTAATTTTTTTAATTTTAAATAATGTTTACCCAGATGAAATCGGGTGTTAACAAGGAGTTTGTTTCGATATACCTAATATACTCTCACATCGCTCATCAGTCGAGGCCCAGGTTAGTTTAAATACACCTTCCTCCTTTAACCCACTGAGACATCTTTTAAGGACAAAATCACGACGAAGCTTCGAGCTCCAAAATGGACAATACCTCTCCTATATATGTTACAAATATATGTTAATAAAAGATAATTAATTCAGTTCTTTATATTTCTTGGCATAAAAAATTTAACTTGAGGATAGTCGAATGCCTCATGGTATGGTTTTAGATCATCTATTTCTTAACAACTTCTACTTCTCAAGTTTTATTTCATTCCTATCATTTCTTTCTTTCAATTATAAAATAGGAGTTGCAGAACTTTAACTATATATCCATTTTAGGAACCGCCAACTTCTCTTAGTAGACAATCTCCTGAATGAACATATATTAATTCTTAAGTTGATGGAATGCTGGAAAGTTTTTTTTCTTAAATTTCCTTCATTCACTGAGTGAACCAGAGACTCACTCACGAATTGGCCCGGATATTGTGCCTTTCTTCTAGATTCTCTCGCATGCACCCAAAAAGTATATTTGAACTTCTTTAATTAACTTGGTAACTGTTTATACAATATAATATCATAATAAAGTCTAACGTTGGGAGCTATTACAAATATTCCTTTTAAAGCTAGTGAAAATAAGTACCTTAAGGACATATTAACAAGTAAAATTAACACTTATTAGTTCTCAATAAAATTCTAATTTTTGCTTTTGGTCCCTACCTTTTACTAATATATGTTTAGTGATGACTTGTACATTAAATGCCTAGCGACAGTCACACATTTTTCTTATTTTTACCTCTATCACATATGCAGATTCTTTTTATTGATCCCAATTGTACTATACGACCGACCGAGCACTGTGGGCCGACCGAAATACGTCCTCGGTCAGGACCCACCATCGAGTTAATAGCCTAAATAACCATTTGGTGATGAGCACGTGCACAAACACGTGGGGGTGTGTCAGAAACAGGAATATTGCAGGTAAGCACAAATCGTAACTGAATATCTTGTAATTAATGTCTGCTATGTCAGAAACTGGAATATTGTAGGTAAGCACAAATCGTAACTGAATATCCTGTAATTAATGTCTGTTATGTCAGAAACATGAATATTGCAGGTAAGCACGAATCATAACTGAATATCCTGTAATTAATGTTTGCTACAAAATCATATAGCAGAAGAGAATGGGCCCAGATTCATTGAGCCCACTATTACACCTATAAATACAGGCTCAATCATCTCAAGCCAGGTACTTCTAAACTCTGATCTATACCCCTGCACACTCTAACCCTAAATTGACTTGAGCGTCGGAGTGCCTGCAGGACCCCCCTCCCGGGACAGTGGAATTCAGAGCATTCGGCACACTAAGGAGCAGATAAGGAAACGGTACGAGAAGATATTGTTGTTGCTAGAGCCAACCGTTCCTGTGCGATAACACCAACGATTTATTCCTCATTTTGATTCTTATAAAAAAAATCTTTGTTTCAATCTATTCATATGTCAATGATTGAATAGGATTGATACATTTATATATATATTTTTTTTAAATTATCAAGGTAATACAGGATAATGTCATTTTTGTTGCCTAAGAGTTTATGTCTTATATATTTATTTCAAGTTCCTTATTTAACAAGACCCCAAATGTTCTCTCATTTATTGACCAACATAATTTTTTCAAGTGCAATAGTTTTAGTAAAATTTCACTGTTTAATTCATTTTAAAGAATCCTTGATTTGTTATAATTTTTTAAAATAGTTTTTAAAAGCAAAGTTATTTTCAATTCTCAACTATGTACTACGAAAAACAAGTATTATGAAAACCTTTTTTATGAAATTTTAACAATTAAATATAACAAAAATATATTGTTGAATTGATTTTGATATAAGTCTAATTAATTATATCAGCCATCCAATCTTAAGTCCTTTTCCACCGGCGACTGGGCAGCGGCGGTTCTTAATTGTGGCGATGGACTATTTTACAAAGTGGAGAGAGGTCGAACCCCTGGCCAAGATGTCGGCCGCCAACGTTCAAAGCTTCATGTGGAAGATAATTTGCAGGTTTGGCGTCCCTCACACATTCATCACTGACAACGGTCGGCAGTTCGTGGACCATAAGCTTGAAGCCTTCTTCACCGAGCTGGGGGTCAAGCACATAACCAGTTCGGTGGAGCACCCACAAACGAATGGTTAGGCGGAAGTTGCCAACAAGGTAATCTTATCTCAGTTGAAGAAAAGGCTAGGAGCTACAAAAGGAAAATGGGTAGATGAGTTGCTCGAGGTCTTGTGGGCGTACCGCTGCAAACCGTAGACGTCTACGGGGGAATCCCCATATAACCTCACCTACGGGACGGACGCTATGTTGCAGGTCGAGATAGGAGAGGCCACGATAAGGCGACAACTAAAGGATCTGTCGTTGAATAATGATTGCATGAAAACCGACTTGGATCTCCTCGATGAGCTTAGAGAGAAAGCAAGGATAAAAGAAGCAGTATGCAAACAAAGGGCGGCACGCAGATATAACGCTAAGGTAAATCCGAGGAGCTTTCAGCAAGAGGATCTCGTTTGGAGAATGAATGGTGACACTAGGAAGAATCAGACGGATGGTAAGTTCGCGGCCAACTGGGAAGGCCCATACAGAGTCGGCCAGGTGTTAGGCAAAGGGGCGGTTAAGCTGGAGCAACTGGATGGGGAGCAAATTCCCAACACCTGGAATGCAGACCATCTCAAGTTTTATTTTAGTTAAAGTCACGAGTTGATTTTATTTTATTTATTCAAACTTGTTTGTATTGGTTGACTTTTTCAATGGTGTACTCTTTCCTACCTATGGCATTTTTTCCTAAGGAGGGTTTTGGCCAAGGAGGTTTTAATGAGGAACCGCATGCAATAAAGAATTACAATTCTCCTTTACATTCCACGAGTAACCGACCGAAAGGTGACCCAACTTAAGGTACTCTTGGCTTACCATGAGACCTCCATTCGCGATCAGCATGGCCGACCGAAAGGTGGCCTACTTAAAGGTACTCTTGGCTTACCATGAGACCTCCATTCGCGATCAGCATGGCTGACCGAAAGGTGGCCCACTTAAAGGTGCTCTTGGCTTACCATGAGACCTCCATTCGCGATCAGCATGGCCGACCGAAAGGTGGCCCACTTAAAGGTACTCTTGGCTTAACATGAGACCTCCGTTCGCGATCAGTATGGCCGACCGAAAGGTTTCCCACTTAAAGGTGGTCTTGGCTTACCATGAGACCTCTATTCGCGATCAGCATGGCCGACCGAAAGGTGGCCCACTTAAAGGTGCTCTTAGCTTACCATGAGACCTCCGTTCGCGATCAGCATGACCGACTGAAAGGTGACCCACTTAAAGGTACTCTTGGCTTACCATGAGACCTCCATTCGCGATCAGCATGGCCGATCGAAAGGTTGCCTACTTAAAGGTGATCTTGGCTTACCATGAAACCTCCGTTCGCGATCAGCATGACCGACCGAACGGTGGCCCAACTTAAGGTACTATTGGCTTACCATGAGACCTCTATTTGCAATCAGCATGGCCGACCGAATAGTGGCCCAACTTAAGGTACTTTTGGCTTACCATGAGATCATTCGCGATCAAAATGACCGATCGAAAGGTGGCCCACTTATAGGTGCTCTTGGCTTACCATGAGACCACTCGCGCTATTATACCGACCAATAAACGACTCGTGTTTCGGGCTTAGAACTTAAATCTTTCTAAGTTAAAATTGTTTAATTATCAGATTCTTATGCGCGACTGAGCGTTAATTACTTACTAGTCGGTGATACACAGATCATATAGAAGCCAAGTAGTCATTAATTTCAAAAGTCGACCGGTAAGGTCATTGTTATACACAAGTATGGCAGAAAGGATAAACTAGCTGAATATAAGCCATTAAGAATTTTACAAGAAACTAATCTGACAGTATTACTTCGGGGGCCGGCTGATCCCCTTCAACAGCTGCGCACCCACCACCCTCATCGTCCTCTTCCTCCTCATCTGACACGTCCATTGCCGACACCAGCTCGCGCCGGTAGATATCCTTGCAGTTGTCAAACTTACCCTCATTAGTTGGAACCTAGTAGAAGAAGGCCGCTTGCCTCACGGCCCGCATAAAGCCCAAGTCGTGTTGTTCAAGGACGAAACCTTTGAACTCAACTAGGTTGTCCTCAGCTTTTTTCCGTTGTAGGCGTTGTTCCTCCAGGTCCAGGGTAAGTTTGGTCACTTTGTCGGTCAGATCCGCGATATCTAGGCTCAGATGTTCCACCCGGTCGGCAGCGGCCCTCTCCTTCTCCTCGACCGACCAACATTGCTCCTTCAGCGTTCGGTTCTCCCCTCCTAGGTCTTCTACCAGCTTCCTTAGGCTCAGAATTTCGCCTTTTGCCCGCTCGTTGTCCGCCTGGGCGCCTATCAGGGAGGAGGAGGCTTCGGTCAGCTGGTTCTTCAAACTCTCCATGGCCACGGAGTCGTCCTTTAGCAATTCCTCTTCCGCCACCTGGCTCAACAGAAGCGCCCGAGCATTTACTTCTAGCAGAGGATCCCTAAGCTCTTTGGGGGTGGTGGGAGGAAATTGATTCTTTTCGTAGTCATTCAACCCGATGACTACGCGGTCGGCCACCATAATCTTTTTGTTCAAAAAATGGCAAGTGGTGGCCTTCCCTTGATCAGCGGCCCCCTCCTTGAGGCGTTTGGGTGACCGCTGGAAGGATGATCGGTTAGAGCTGCGTTGGGATTTTCTTTTTTCTGACAGCCCAGGCTGGCCGGTAGGAGGAGACACTACGGCCAAAGGTTCTGCCTTCTGAGACGCAAGTGTTTGGGGAACAGATTTCCCTTTGTCTTTGGCCGGCGACTTGCTCTCCCCAACCGGTCCAGAGGACATTAAGTCTTTAAATACCTAGTTCATGGCGGGAGTCCGGGAAGCAAGTATGTCTGCAAGAAAATCATGCGGTTAGTAATCATTAAAGTGCGAGTCAGACAGAAATATAAAACGTACAGAATACGGCGCTCGCCGGATCTTCACACCAATAGGTGTTGAGGATATCTCGGGCGGGAATACCCCTCGGAAGGGAGTCAAGCACAGAAAGTGCAGAGCTATCCTCTGTCGATAATCCCGACTGTGGCCAAAATGTGGCACGAGCAGGGGATCTGGTCCAATACAAGGGAAACTTAGGCTCCTCCCCGTCAAATATATATTCCCGACCGACCTCCCCAAAGGTAATTTTAATGAATGTATCTTTAATGTTTTTATAGGAGGACGAGAAGGGCTTAAACAGACAGTTGCGCGCCTAGCTAATAAGGGACAACCAACCTACCTTTTTTCCCGGCCAGCTCTGGTAATGGGTAAAGAATAAAGGAATAGTAGGAATAAGGCCTAAGGCAGTGCAGACAAACTGAAACGCCCTAACGTATGCCCAGCCGTTAGGATGCAACTGGGTGGGAGCGACATTTAGGTAACGGAGGACGTCTGTGCAAAAATCATCAAACGGGATGACAAGGCAAGAATCCTTCATCACCCGCGCATACATGAAAAAGAAGTCTGCAGGGTAAAAGCCCCGACCGTCAAATACCTGATCGGCAGTCAGGCATCTGTGCAGAGAAAATGCATGGTCTGGGACGGACGACTCTACAATGTCCTGGACGTCGACTAAGTCCCTAAAGGCGGCAGTGGTGAGGTATTTGGAATACGCGGTCCGGACATCCTGGACCACCCAGTCATCGTTGGAAGGGCTAACTTCGTTAGCATCCTCCACGTTGTTACTGGGGGTCGGAGACTCTACCCCCTATTCTCTACCACAAGTTCCTCAATTCTCGCCCCCTCATCTCTACCAGCAGAAGAACTACCCTCATCGGAGGTGCTACCCAACGATTCCCCAATACGGCCGACCCCCTGCTCGGCTATGTTCCTACGGTCATGCGAGGAAGACCGACTACTCGAAGAAGCAGAAACGAAATAAGAATGCAAAGAGTAGGAAGCCATGGTTACCTCAAAGGATGGCCATAGACGACCGAAGACTTGACGAAGCTACTCGGCTTAAGAAACAAAAACGACAACAAATGCCTGTATCCAAGGGCTATTTATAGCCAAAACTTGAGGTGACGTGGCCGCACCTACATCGTCGGATTTATCTCCTCCCAACGGCTCAGATCCATGCACCCATCACTTCACGCACGGAACCCGAGAGGCGCGAAGCTATAGTGAGAGCAAATGCAGCGTTATAATCGCTCTCGGTCTGCCCCACTGACACATTTGAAAGTTTGATCGGCCGGTCACCTTCAATGCTTTTTGGCCACTTTTGTGCCCTCAAGGACTGGAGGGCCTATGTACTATACGGCCGACCGAAATACGTCCTCGGTCGGGACCCACCATCGAGTTAATAGCCCCAAATAACCATTTTGTGATGAGCACATGCACAAACACGTGGGGGTGTGTCAGAAACAGGAATATTGCAGGTAAGCACAAATCGTAACTGAATATCCTGTAATTAATGTCTGTTATGTCAGAAACAGGAATATTGCAGGTAAGCACAAATCGTAACTGAATATCTTGTAATTAATGTCTGTTATGTCAGAAACAGGAATATTGCAGGTAAGCACGAATCGTAACTAAATATCCTGTAATTAATGTTTGTTACAAAATCATATAGCAGAAGAGAATGGGCCCAGATTCATTGAGCCCACTATTACACCTATAAATACAGGCTCAATCATCTCAAGCCAGGTACTTCTAAATTCTGATCTATACCCCTGCACACTCTAACCCTAAATTGACTTGAGCGTCGGAGTGCCTGCAGGACCCCCCTTCCGGGACGGTGGAATTCAGAGCATTCAGTACACTAAGGAGCAGATAAGGAAACGGTACAAGAAGATATTATTGTTGCTAGAGTCAACCGGTCCTGTGCGATAACACCAACGATTTATTCCTCATTTTGATTTCTATAAAAAAAATCTTTGTTTCAATCTATTCATATGTCAATGATTGAATAGGATTGATACATTTATATTTTTTTTTTAAATTATCAAGGTGATACAGGATAATGTCATTTTCATTGCCTAAGAGTTTATGTCTTATATATTTATTTCAAGTTCCTTATTTAACAAGATCCTAAATGTTCTCTTATTTATTGGCCAACATAATTTTTTCAAGTGAAATAGTTTAAGTAAAATTTTACTGTTTAATTCATTTTAAAGAATCCTTGATTTGTTATAATGTTTTAAAATAGTTTTTGAAAGCAAAGTTTCAATTTTCAACTATGTACTTCGAAAAAAAAGTATTATGAAAACCTTTTTTATGAAATTTTAACAATTAAATATAACAAAAATATATTGTTGAATTAATTTTGATATAAGTCTAATTAATTATATCAGCCATCCAATCTAATTTTAAATATTTTTTATTCTTTAAGTAATTGAATGTCTTAGATTAAACTTTATGACAGTAATAGATATTTTGCAGCAGTACTTTGAGCTTGTTTCTTTATCTCTCTTGGTGTTAGTGGCAGATAATTTCTTGTCATTAATATAAAAGGATATACTTAAAATACTAAATGACATCTAAAAGATTTTACAATTGTTATAATCTAATATTTGAAGAAAAAGAACTATAGAAAAAATAATGAATGTTGATGCAGTGTCAAGATGGAGTTTTCTATTCTTAGTAAGTATTACCTAATCCTCTTTTATATTCTGAATCTACCCTAAAACATAAGGAAGGAATTACCGAATGTCCTACTAAATGATAAACGACGGTCACTTCCCACATTCACGATATTACATCCAGTCTGAAACTTTCATTATTACAATATGGTCAATTGTCCTTTTTACCAGAAGAAAACTGAAATCGTTTGAAGTAAATTTAGGATAGATTTTAAGAAAATTGAAATTTTAACTAATACACCGTGACAATTTGAATTTGAGTAATAAATTAAGTTTAAAAGTTTATAAATATTTCTTTGTCAGAGACCAATCTCTGTTCATTAAATATAAATTATTATCATAATTTTTTAAGTTTTTTTATTAATTTAAGAGTAAAATAATTTTCTTGCTATATATTTAAATGTGAATTTAAATCGTACAAATAATATATAATAAAAAAAACCTACAAATCTAAATTTTCAATATCTTAATATATTATGTTGAAAGTGGTATGAAATTGATAAAATAAACCCCTCAAGTTTCCTAACACTTTTAGTGAAACGGTTAGAGTTGGGCTAGGTTAAAAAAACAAATATTATCTAATATTCTTACATGATTGTTTAGAGAAGGAGATTTAAGAGGCAAGAAAGTAATGTGTTATTTAGTATATGAACAAATTTTATTTGGGTTGTATACTGTTATTATTTTTTATGTTGATATATATTTTGTTGTGTTGTGTATTGTTATGCAAATTCTGGACTATGTCATTATTTTTTCTGTTAATTATATTATAGGATTGATTAGATGTAAGATCAGTTATATTTTTTAATAGGATTGGAACACTCATAAATGTTTTCTTTAATTAATTTTATTTTTTACCGTTAAAAAAAATAAAAAAATTCTAATACTCTTAGCATTTTCTGAATCTACCCTGAAAGAGTTACAGAATGAATTTGGAATTGAAGCTAGTTAACGTGCACCACTCGTTACTCCTAAATGATAAACTATGGTCCCTTCCTTCATCCAGGGATAGTACATCTTGCAGTCTAAACTTTGAGTATTGGAAGATGGCAAGATGGTCAGTTGTAAACAGTATTTTCTGCTTGCTTTGAGCTTCTCGTGGTGGACTACTTGTATTCACGTTACCTCTGAAAAGCACAGTTTGAAGCCCGGAGAAGAACTGATTTCCACAAATCCGGTATGTTCTGAAAACGGTTATTATCGCATTGAGTTTGGACAAATTAATACCGGCACCTACTTGGTCATACTTGGCCCCAAAGAATAGAATTGGGTAATGTGGATTGGTAACAGAAATCAACCTGCGGACAAGGATTCTGCAGTTCTGTCGCTAAACCACTCTGGTGTACTGAAAATAGAATCCAAAGATATTGAACCCATCATCCTTTACTCTTCACCACAACCTTACGAAAACACTGAGGCCATTTTGTTGGACACAGGCAACTTTGTGCTGCAACAACTTCACCCCAATGGAACAAATACTACGCTGTGGCAAAGTTTTGATCACCCTACTGATAGTTTGCTCCCTGGGATGAAGTTAGGTGTCAATCTCAAAACTGGTCGTAAATGGTCACTAGTTTCGTGGTTGAGTTCTCCAAACCCAAATCCTGGGGCGTTTGAACTTGAATGGGAACCCCTTAGAAGGGAATTGATCATCAAGCGAAAAGGAAAAGTGTGTTGGGCAAGTGGGGACCTGGGAAAAGGTGGGTTCATGCACAAAACACATTACATGGTTGTCTCAAACGAAAATGAAAGCTACTTCACAATCACAAGTTCAAATGAAGAACTTACAAGATGGGTGCCTTTAGAAACTGGGCAGCTGATAAATCGGAATGGAGATGATGATGTTGCGAGGGCTGATCTGTGTTATGGCTGCAAGACTGATGAAGGGTGCCAACAATGGGAGGAGATACCCTTCTGCAGGCATCGTGGTGATGTGTTTGAAAGCAGGGAAGGGTACCCAAATGATGACATGAGAACCGATCTAGCGAATTCGAGTTATGGCCCAAGTGATTGTCGGGGATATGTGCTGGAGAAACTGTAGTTGTGTTGGATTCAAACACTATTATGATGATGAAACTGGTTGCGTATTCTTTCACTGGAACTCGACGAAAGGTACTAATTTTGCAAGTGGGGGCTACAAGTTTTACGTACTTGTAAACAGCACCCATCACAAAGGTATGTTCAGTATAATTTCACAACTTCTTATTGCTTCACTTCAAAAGATAAAGAATTATTTTATTGATGTGAATTGCATTGGTTGCAATTCTCATAATCTCCATAACCAAAATATTTGAAAAAAAATTAATATTGAAATAAATAGAAAAACTTTAAAAGTCTTTTTTTCTGATTAGTATGGAAATATTAAGAATATTTTTTATTTTAATAATGTTTTATTTGCAACACCTCTTTCAAGTTGATAAATAAATATCAATGATTTCCAATCTATCTTAAAGGAAGCCCTTATTTGAAATCCTGCAGGAACATGAGTTGTAGTCATTAGGTCTGTATTAAGATTATATTTGATGAGATGTCGGTTAATTTCAATATGTTTAGTTTTATTATTAGATTAGATTAATGTTCACGTTTGAAGTGTTATTGTAATACAATTGTATAAGGATGTCAACCTTAATTTTAAAGTCATCAAGTATCATCTTCATCCAGAATCCTTCACCTACACTGAATAAGGACTTGAAATTCAACTTTTGCAGTAGAGCGAAATACTTTATTCTGATTTTTCTTCTCAAAGAGACTAGATTTTTTCCAAGAAACATACAATACCCTGTATTTTCTATCAATAACAGAATCTGTATACCCTGTATTTTCTATCAATAACAGAATCTGCATAGTATGTATCACTATATATCTTCAAGGTCAAATTTTCTCCTTTCTTGAAGAATAACCTCTTTCTTAGGTTTGACTTCAAGTATTGAAGAATTTTATCAACTACTTGTATGTGTGTCTTTCTTGGTCATGCATAAACTGACTTACCACACTAATGCATAGACAATGTTTAATCTCATGTCTGATAAATAAATAATTTTTCTACTAGTATATGATATTGGAGTTTTTCTAGAAGAGAGCTCTCTTCGTTTCCAATTTGTCATTCTATTCAACAGGGACTATTGAGGTTCTATATCCCAACTTACCTATTTTTTTTAAGGAGATCAAGTACTTATTTTATTTGGGAGGTTAAAATTTGCATTTTTGAGAAAGCAACTTCTATTCCACGGAAATACTTAAGTTCTTTCATGTCTTTCATTTGAAATTGGTTTGCTAATTTTTCTTTAAAAAATGAATTTTTTTTGTTTTATCATCTCCTGTAATAATCATGCATCTATGTTGACCAACAATAGTATAAGTTTACCTGTAAGAGAGTGTTTTATGAATAAACTATTATTTCTTAGCTTTGCTTATATCGAAACCATTGCTTTTGAAAATCTTCCAAACTATGCTTTGGGAAATTCATTAAGACCATACTTTAGGAGGCATACCTTATTCCTTCCACCATGAGTTTCAAATCTGAGAGGAATCTCCAAGCATACTTTTTCTTCTAGATTTCCATACATTTTTTCACACCGAACTAATGTAATTCCCATTGAAAATGAGTTGTTAGTAATAAAATTGTTTGTAGGCTTATGACCTTTGTTTTATTTGTGCCCTTGAATTCCAATAGATACAACCCACTATGTTTCTAGGAAAATAAAATTGTCTTTCTCATGACAAGGTCATGAAATAGACAATAAGAAGAGAATAAAGTACACTACAAAAAAACAACAAAATAGTGTGGTCCAAAAACCCACGCAAAGTACCAAAAACCCACGTATATGCGTGGGCATAGTGTGGACAAAGGGCCCATGCTAAAATTCTCGAAGTAAAACTATCATGCGTGAATGTTGTTGTTTTGAATGTTTATGCTCTTTGTTCTAATAATGAGAAATGGTTATTGTGGAGAGAAATTGAAAATGTGTTGGCTAATGTAAATTGCTTAGTAAGATGTATTATTGGTGATTTTAATTCGGTCAGGTGTGCATCTGAAAGGAAAGGGATTAATAGTGGAGCGGTGATAAACAGTGAAATAGCTAGATTTTGTGACTTTATTGACAGGTGCGCATTGAAGGACATCCCTGTAGTGGGGAGGAAGTATCCATGGTACAGACCCAATGGAACGGCTAGGAGTAGACTAGATAGAGCTCTTGGGTCAGATGAGTGGTTGATGGGTTTAGGGTTTAGGGTTTAGGGTTTAGGGTTTAGGGTTTGGCCGAGATCTAAGCAATATATGTTGAGTAGACAGGTGTCTGATCATTGTGCAGTTGTGGTTAAAAGTAGTACTATTGACTGGGGCCCAAAACCTTTTAGAACATTCAATGTGTGCCAACAATTAAAAGGAATCAAAGAGGTGGTTTCAAAAACATGAGAGGTACCTATCTCAAGTGGTAATAGTTTGGAAAGTGTTAAGGAAAAGTTTAAAAGGTTGAAATTAGAAATCAAGCACTGGTATAAGGAAGTTGATAGTAACACTAAGAGTAGGAAAAGACAGTTGCTTGCAGAGTTAGAGGTATTAGACCAGAGTGATATGAAGACTCATTACAAGAGGATATGAGAGTTAAGAGGGTGGACCTATTAAGTCAACTGAGAAGTATGGAAGAAAAGGAAGTTGTTATGCTTAAACAGAAGGCAAGAGTTGATTGGTTGAGATGTGGGGATACAAATTCTAGATTCTATCATTCTAGACTTAGGTGGAGGAGGACTAAGAATGATCTAGTGGGATTAAGTATTGATGGCGTCTGGTGCGAAGAAGTGTCTAGAGTCAAATGCTAGGTGAAGCGGTATTTTGATAGTAGAATTGGTGTTAGTTTAGGGGGTAAGATTAATTTGGATGGTGTAAATTTCAAGAATATTTCAGAGACTGATAATGATTTGTTATGTAATAAGATAACAGAGTTGGAAGTTTTAGAAGTTGTAGGCCAATGCGGAAGCTCGAAGAGTCATGGGCCAGATGGGTTTAATTTCTTCTTTATTAAAAAGAATTGGGATATAATTGGTAAGGAGCACTACAAAAAATGGCTATTTAGAGACCAATATTTAGCTACCAAATGAAATGGTTGCTAATTGTGACCAAAATAGTTATCAAATTAAATTTTGGTTGCTAGATAATTACAAAATAGAAGTAATGATTGAATTTAGTGACCAATTAAGTCAAATAATTGGTATCTAACATTAGATACCAAGGTTTTAGTGACCTATGCCATTAGATTCTAAATTGGTATCTAATTAAGTTAGAGACTAATTTAGAATCTAATTGCATAGGTCACTAAAACCTTGGTAGCTAATGTTAGATACCAATTATTTGACTTAATTGGTCACTAAATTCAATCATTACTTTTATTTTTTAGTTATTTAGCAACTAAAATCTAATTTAGTGACTATTTTGGTCACAATTAGTAACCATTTCATTTGGTAGCTAAAAATTGGTCTCTAAACAACCTTTTTCTTGCAGTGGATATAGTCAGGGCTTTACATAGTTTTCAGAGCACAAGATTTATTCCGAGAGGGTGTAATGCTTCATTTATAACTTTGGTCCCTAAGAAGGTTAATCCGTCTAATCTAAATGACTTTAGACCTATCTCCCTTATAGGTGGTGTGTACAAAATCTTATCTATGATCCTGGCGAATATGCTTAAGAAAGTACTACCTAGTGTTATAAATGTAAATCAATCTGCATTCCTCGGTGAGAGGGATATGTTGGACAGCATTTTGGTTGTTATGAGACGGTGGATTACCTTAAGAAGGAAAAGAAGAGCTGCGTATTTGTAAAAATTATTTTGAAAAAGCTTATGATTCGGTTGATTGGGGGTTTTTATACTATATGTTGGAGAGACTAGGATTTAATAGTATTTGGATAAAATGGATCAAAGTCTGCATGGAATCGGCGACAGTATCGATATTAGTCAATGGTAGTCCTATGGAGGAATTTAAACCGAAGAGGGGACTTAGGCAAGGCGATCTGTTGGCGCCTTTTCTCTTTCTCGTAGTTGCTGAAGGGCTTAGTGGGCTTGTGAGGGAAGCTAGAAGAGCAAGCTTTTTTAAGGGTGTGGAGGTGGGTTCACTAAGAGTGCAGGTAGACTTGTTGCAATTTGCGGATGATACATTATTCTTCTATGAACCTTCGTTTCATATATGTTGGTAGTCAAAGCAATATTAAGATCGTTTGAGTTGGTGTCTGATCTTAGGAATAATTTTCATAAGAGTGAGGTTGGGTCAGTGGGTATTTCACAACTAGATAAATTTTTGTTTTCTAAGTGTTTAAATTATAGGCAGATGGATTTACCATTTAAATATCTAGGTATGGTTATTGGTGGTAATCCTAGGAGAATGGAGTTTTGGAATCCTATTGTTGATAAAATTAGATCTAGATTGGCTACATGGAAGGGAAGACTGCTATCTATGACAGGTCGGTTATGTCTTATTAAGTCAGTTCTGAGCTCTTTACCATTATTTTATCTGTCATTTTTTAAGGTGCCAATAGATGTATGTAATCAGATCAGAAGCATTCAGGCTAAGTTTCTTTGGGGGTGGGGTTATGAAGGAAGAAAGATTGCATGGGTGAAATGGAAGACAATATGTAGACCAATTGATGCTGGACGATTGGAAGTGAATGATATCAAATGTTTTAATGACGCATTGTTATCCAAGTGGAAGTGGAGGTATATGTTGTCAGATAAGGGCCTTTGGAGAGATATCTTGGACGCAAGATACGGTTCTTGGAGGAGTCTGGATGCTGCTTTGATTCAGAGGAACCAGTCATCGTGGTCAAAGGATTTGTGTCGGATATGTGGTAAAGGTGCTCAAGATAATTGGTTCGATTGTAGACTTCAGTGGCGGGTAGGCGATGGGCGGAGTGTTAAATTTTGGGGTGATAGATGGGTGGAAGGCCAAGTATTAAAAGAAACTTTTCCAAGGTTGTTTTTAATTTCTCAATGCAAAGATAGCTTGGGGACCTCGCTGACTTAGGGCATATTAGGAGCGACGGGTGTTACAGTTGGAACCTAGATTGGTGCAGGGAAAGATTTGAATGGGAAAAGCAATTAGAAGTTCAGTTGCTAGATATGGTCTCAAAAGTTCATTGGACCACAGAGGATTAGGACAAATTGTTGTGGAAAGGTAACGATCAAAAAGTCTATACAGTTAAATCTGGGTATAGTGTTTTGAATAGAGAAGATTTAATGCATACCCCGGAGGTTTTTCGACTATTATGGAGTCTAAAAATAGTGTCATCAGCGATAATATGTGCCTGGAGGTTATTACTTGATAGGCTTCCTACTAAAGTAAATCTTGCTAGAAGGGGAATACAGGTAGGGAATGTGTGTTGTCCACTGTGCAACGATGGTGTTGAATCTACCCAACATCTATTCAGTACCCTGTAGGGTGGTACAGAGCATTTGGGACTAGTGTGAGAGGTAGATCGGAAATGTGTCTGTCAGACATGAAGGTATCCTTAGTCACTTTCAGAGTTTTTGTCTTCTAGGACCAAGGCAAAGTGTCAATAAAGCGTGGAAAGGGTTGTGGGTGGTTATTGTGTCAGAAATATGGAACCATAGGAATAAGGTGGTCTTTAACGGTGGGGTAGTGGATGATGAAGAAATATTTAGTCTTGCACAGTTAAAGGGCTAGTTATGGCTTAAGTATAAGTGGATGAGAAATTCTTTTTCATATTCGGATTGGTACTTATCTCCTCTGAAGTGTCTTCAATCGCTGGTATAGTGTAGTCTAGATCATCCTAGTATTATAAAGGACTGTTGGTGGGAGAGAGCAGGTAGGGTAGCTAGAAGTTTGGTTGTTTTGCAGGTACACACAGGTTGGAGGTGACGGTCTACACCACAAGCAGTGAATACATTTGGAATTCAAGACATAACGGGTGCAGCTTTGTTGCTTTGCCTTGTTAATTTGTGCTGATTTCTATTAGTCTATCTTCCTTATTTTGAGTTCTAAATGTATGAGGGTGCAACATTCGCACTTGCACCCCTCAGTGGAACTAGTTTAGTTATAGTTATTTGTCTATTATTGCTTTTTGTCGGATTTACATTTTTATTTAGCTTTGTGATATAGTTTGATCTGTGTTTTTTACCCGGTTTGGATAAGACTGTATACGGGTTGGAGTACCCCTGAAGTACTTCTTTTCTATTCATTTATTTTTTTCTGTTCAAAAAAAAAAAAACTATTTATAGTAACCAAAACCTTTAAAAATATAAAATAAAGATATGTGAAATAAATAAGAAGATCTGAAAATACGTTTTCAAAATATTGAGAATATTTTTTATCCTAATACCATTTACAACAACCTCCCTTTTAATTTAGTTTAAATAGCTTTTAAACTAACACAAAAAGTTACTAATAGGTAACCTTAGTCACTTATGTTTGTAAATTCCGAATGTTGCATGCAGGTAAACCAATGAGGATATGGATATCTATTGTATCAGTAGTAGCTGCTCTGGTAGTAATTTGTGCAGTTATTCTTGCCATAAAGAAAAGAAAACGTCTGTTTAAAGGTTAGTTTATGTATGAAACAAGCATGGTTCTAGATGCATTGGTGAACTTAATCCCTAGATTTGATCTCAATCTTCATCGTTCATATTTCAATCTAAACAGATAAAAAAAGGAAACGGGTGGAGACTAAGAATATGGCAGATTTAGCAGCATCAAATAGATTCTATGATGTCAAAGGTTTTGACGATGAATTCAAGACGAGACAAAATCTAAAAGTGTTTCACTATACATTAGTATTGTCAGCAACAAACCATTTTTCTCCTGAAAACAAATTAGGACAAGGAGGATTTGGACCTGTTTATAAGGTGATATGAAGCCAAGTATTAATTCTGTTAATAAGAAGTTTCTTTATTAAAGGTCTAACAATCTTTCTGTTGGCATTCAGGGAATCCTTCCTTCTGGGCAAGAAGTTGCCATAAAAAGACTTTCAAAAACATCAAGACAAGGAATTGTGGAATTCAAAAATGAACTGGTGCTTATATCTGAACTTCAGCACATGAATCTTGTACAACTATTTGGATATTGCATTCATGAAGAGGAAAGGATTCTAATTTATGAGTTCATGTCGAACAAAAGCTTGGATTACTATCTATTTGGTGAGAATTATTTCTCAACTTAATTGTGGAATATGTTTCATGCTTTATATAACTCATTTACCATATTAATTAAGAAAGTCCTCTTGTTTTGTTACCTTTGACTTATATTCTAAGAGTATATATTTCTTTCCCTTGAAAAGATCGTAACAGAAGCAAGTTTTTGGATTGGAAGAAGCGCTTCGATATAATAGGAGGAATTTCTCAAGGATTACTCTATCTTCATAAGTACTCGAGACTAAAAGTAATTCATAGAGACTTGAAAGCTAGTAACATACTTCTTAATGAAAATATGAATCCAAAAATTTCTGATTTTGGATTGGCAAGAATGTTTACACAAGAAGAGTCACTCACAAATACTAGTAGGATTGTTGGAACCTAGTAAGCTTTCAAAACTATTTCTTCCTAGTACAAAAATATGTAAATAAGTTTGTTTTTTCTTATAAGTGATTTTTTCTTGTAGTGGTTACATGTCTCCTGAATATGCAATGGAAGGAATTTTTTCTACAAAATCTGATGTCTACAGCTTTGGAGTGTTGTTACTTGAAATTGTTAGTGGGAGAAGAAACACTAGCTTCTATGATGTTGATCACCCTATTAATCTAATAGGACATGTATGTGAAATCGCTGTAAAAGAGTTCCTTTTTCTTAATATTATTCTCTTTTGTCTAATTTGTCTAAAATGTTGATAGGTTTGGGAGATATGGAAAGAAGGTGCACTTGTCCAATTAGTGGATCCATCATTGAGTGAGTCATTTGATCTTGACGAAGTGAAAAGATGCATTCATGTGGGTCTCTTATGCGTAGCACAATATGCAAATGATCGACCAACAATGTCTAATGTCGTATCGATGTTAACAAATGAAAGTTCAATTGTTAGCTTGCCTCAAAAACCTGCTTTCTATTTGGAACGAGATTACTCCGATAATAAGAAAATCTCTTCTAAAGAGTTAAATACTGACTCTACAGAAGAAATTACTGCTTCCTCTTAATTTGTAGAACGAGAATTTTGTTTTTCTATATTTTTTTTATCGATTCATCTCCTGTAATTATTTAGCTTTCTTTATTTAGGGTTTAATTTTAAGTTTAGTTCTCTAAATATTGCAACTGCATAGACCTATCCCAAATATGTGATTAGATTACAATAGTGTTGATTAGGTCATTCATATAAAGCAAATTTGAAATTGAAATTGAAATTTACTTGATATTGACTTATGATAGTGTATGCTTTAACAATCATACAATGTAACCTAGCTCGTTTACAGAACATCAAATATAATGTAGAATTCTTTCAATTGTATATTAATAAGCAAGCTAACAGTAACAATGTTAACTATATCAACTCTTCAAAGAACCATTACATAGAATTATAACATTATAGCAGCAATAGTAAATCAGGGGCTCAACAGTCACAACTGGTCTTGGAATGAAGATAAATGAAGAACCACGTCTATTTTAGATAATTGGGACTAGCAAGGTGGTGGTGCAATTACGTAGGGTGAGGAAGGTGATACCTCAGAGCAAAAAGAGAAAGGATATAAGAGGAGAGAAAGATTTTGTACGTACCACTAAACTTTTCCTCCCCTATCACACGTACCTCTTCAACCTTTTATTCTAGACCCTCTTTTTACTGCTCCTTTTGTTTTGGTTAATTTTTGGATTTGTTGCCACCTGGCCCTGCGACGTAACAAACTTTCCTTCCCTCATTGTATTCTCCCACCCATTTTTCAGCTTAACATTTTCGTTTTCACCTGTTACAATACCTTCCCCACAAGGTTGAGAAAGGGATAAGATACCATGTCAACAAGATTCTCCTATCTAGCTTCATTTTTTGGTGTACTTTTCCACTGAAGTAAAACTTCTTTCACCCTAGTAGAACCTTGGAGAATTGTTCTCATAGCCAGCCAACACTTTTGCCGGTTGTAATACATGGCCTTCAATAGTCGTAATGAGTAGTAAAGGGATATACTGAATAGATGAGTCACCTTTGAACTTTTTAAACATGGACACGTAAAAGATAGGATGAATTTTAGAATCCTGGAGTAATGCTAACCTGTATGCCACAATTCTCACTCTCGCTAATATCTGGAAAGATCAAAGTATTTCATCCGTAACTTCTGATATTTTTTTCAGGGCAACCGAATGTTGGTCATAGCTGTAGTTTCACCAATACATAATCCTCAAATTTTTGAACGGTTGGAGAGAGAAATTGAAACTAAAAAGCAAACTTCTACTCTCTTAAAAATATAACAAACGTTCTTAACTAGCAATACATAAGTCAATATCTAGTTTCTTTTTCTAATTATTACATAACTTATTCAGGTTATTCTATTTCCAACGAAGTAGTAATTTCTACTGTAGAAGCAGTACACAACTCAGAACAGGATAAACTCTCCTTAGACATCTCTCTTTGAACGTAGAATGCTGGTTTTTTAGGTGACGACACTATTTCACTCTTGTTTGTCAACATTGATATAACCTCGGACATTGTAGGTCGATCATTTGCATATTGTTCAACACATAGCAGACCAACATGAATACACCTCTGCACTTCATCATAATCAAATGATTTGTTTAATGAAGGATCCACTGATTGAAAACAGTTACCATCTTTCCATAATTCCCATACCTGTAAGTATTTTAGTCTAATTAGACACAAAGTATTATACTAAAAAATAAACTCACCAAAGCTAATTTTACATACATGTCCAATTAGATTTATTGGGCGGTCATCATCATAAAAACTAGTGTTTTTTCGTCCACAAACAATTTCAAGCAATAAGACTCCAAAGCTGTATACGTCAGACTTTGTAGAAAAAACTCCTTCCATAGCATATTCTGGAGACATGTAACCACTACAAGAAATATTACGTGAGAAAATAAATTTTATTTATACATTGATATAAGATAAATGTAACAAGGTTTACTAAGCTTACTATGTCCCAACAACCCTATTTGTATTTGATACTGAGTCATGTTGGGTAAACATTCTAGCCATTCCAAAATCTGAAATCTTTGGATTCATATCTTCATCAAGAAGTATGTTACTAGCTTTCAAGTCCCTATGAATGACTTTGAGTCTTGAGTATTTGTGAAGATACAATAATCCTTGAGCAATTCCTTGTATTATGTTGAAGCGCTTATTCCAATCTAGTAATTTGCTTCTTGTACCATCTTTCCCATGGTCATATAGTAAGTAATGTGCGTTAGAATGTGTAGCATACAAATGAAAAGCAAAAGTGACTTTTCTTCATGATGTTCTACCAAGGAAAATTGAGTAATTATAGCAAATCTATCATCAACAACAATGCCAGTTGAGAGATATCAATGTTCACCTACATATGTGTTTGGACAGCTGCATAATAATGAAAACAAGTTTTATCTGTAAACAACAAACAATTAGATAATCATGAACACATTATTCCTCACCGAAAAGATAGAAATCCAAGCTTTTGTTTGGCATATACTCGTAAATTAGAATCTTCTCTTCTTCATGAATGCAACAACCAAGTAGTTGAACAAGATTCATGTGCTGAAGTTCACATATAAGTGTTAGTTCGTTTTTAAACTCAACAATTCCTTGTGCAGAACTTCTTGAAAGTCTTTTGATAGCAACCTCCTGTCCTGTTGGCAAAGTTCCCTAATGAAATGAGAAGAAAAAGGTCATGAGTCCTCCCAAACAAAGTTAACAACACATAATTTCAATAGTTTCAATCACCTTATAAACTGGTCCAAACCCTCCCTGTCCTAACTTATTCTCTGATGAAAACTCATTTGTGGCTGCCACAACCAATGTATAATCGAATACTTGTAATCCGTGTCCCTTATTCAAATTATTTCCAAAATCTTCAATTAGAGATAATTTCTTCGTCGTTTCTTTTCGTTTCCTTTCTGTTGAGATGAAAATGAGAAATATTAGAATGTAGAGAAATGATAAAAAATAGTGTGTTTAAGAATGAATTTTAAGTATGTAACTATACCTTGGAGCACATGTTTTCGTTTCTTTATGGCTAAGCAGAGAATGAATGCGCATGTTATCAGTAAAGTGGTTGCTATTACTGTACTTATCCA
>Ga0209700_102274_pt1 | contig 39223 bp, 22 predicted proteins | sample SiratroredBW_FD_187528 | JGI IMG/M metagenome (GOLD analysis project Ga0209700, IMG submission 187528) | Root nodule microbial communities of legume samples collected from California, USA - Siratro red BW (SPAdes) (version 2) | ecosystem: Host-associated > Plants > Roots > Nodule | place: USA...
GTGAGACTCGGTATTGGATGTTTGAGCTTACTCTGATCCTTTCTCTTAGATTCGAATGGCAGTCTAAGTCTTGGGTATTGGATTAGTCCTTTCTCTTAGATTCGAATGGCAGTCTAAGTCTTGGGTGTTGGATTAGTCATTTCTCTTAGATTCGCTGGTAATCTAAGTCTTGGGTATTGGATTGATCATTTCTCTTACAATTGCTGAATCTAAGTCTTGGGTATTGGATTGATCCTTTCTCTTAGAATTGCTGAATCTAAGTCTTGGGTATTGGATTAAATGTTAGTCTCTGGTAGGGGCATACTTAATTGGTTTTCAGGAAGACGATAGGTCAATGTGTAGCCTATATGTGTGATATGGTGTATGTGTGGCCGATATGTATTGATGTGGTCTATGTGAGACATTTATGTATGACGTTTGACATGAGTACTTGAAATGAAAACGGAAAACTTGTATTGAAACTTGATATGCTAGACTTTAAAGAAATTCTTATGACTGAGATATTATGTTCTATTTACATGTATTTAGTATTGAAACTTATTTGTTAATCTTTTAAGAAATTCTTGTGAATAGCTAATATGGTTTGCTCTTTTTGCGTGTATTGATTATATTATAAAATTTTATTTTCACTAGCTTACCCTTGCTTTTCTTGTTATTTTGTAAACTGCGATGATTGTACTATATACATGAGTATATATAAATGTAGATGCAGGACTATGTGGAAAAGTGTAGACTTTATTTTGGAAATTTGATTCTTTTTGTTGGATTCACTGTATGTTAAACAATATACATTTTTGGGATGTTACAAAATATCCGTTAAGAATTTTACTATTTTTATTATTGTTTAAAAACTATATTAATAAACTGAATATATAAAAAGATAATAATATATCTCTTATATTTGAACATTTATCTATATATGATATTTAGTAAATATAGTATTTAAGTTTTCGGAAAAATTGTTAGACTGTTCACTGTTTTAGAAGGAAAGAGTGAAAAAGAAAAAAAAAAATCTATAGGTAGATTTTCTGACATTTTATTTGATAAAACATAATTTAAATAAGACGCAATTGAATCTGTTGTAAATTTGAGTTTGAGTAAATATGGGTTAAAAAGTAATAATTGAACGTGTCATACAGAACATGCAATATTAAAAAGGAAACTAAAATAAATGTTTAAGGAAACAAGTAATTAAGATATATAATGATATAAAATAATAGAATAATTAGGTGATAAGATATAAGATAAGAACATAAAAAATTTGTTTACTTTCTTTTCTTTTGCATCGATTATTGTAATATAATTACGTAATTTATAGTATTTTTTACGTTAAAAAATGCTCATGTAATTATATTAAAAAGTTTTGATATATTTTTTAATTTTTGAAATTTTAATATCTTTAAGATTTTACATTTTTTATAATATTATTTTCTAGAGTATAACATAATACAACATAATACTGACTATGTTTAAATACTTTTACAAATTATATAATGATTAAAGATAGTATAAATTATAGGTTAATATTATTCGCATGAATTTATTTAAGGGAATTTTTTTTTTAATTTTTACCAAAAAATAAAATAATAAGTATAAAATGATGCATATCATCATTCAAATGCTTAAAAAATATTTTATTCAATTCTCATTTATTTTAAATAATTAAACATAAAATGAGATATATAATCCTATAAGTATTTGAAATTATTTAAGTATATCATTTTATTTATAAAGAAAAAAAGCACTAAACAAACATCTTTTATCATTTTAAACGATATAAATCTTGATTTTTTATTATGAATAAAAAGACGTAGGAGAAAAATTAATCCTCAGAAAAATATCTTTTATAAAAAAAAAGTACATGAATCTTAATTTCTATTATGAATGAAAATATATAAATAAACAAAATTTTAATTTTTTTTATTTTTACATGATTTTTTTTTATTTTTAAGAAAAATAAACATTTTACAAATCAGATTAATTTTTGTTTATTTTTGTATATTTAATGAAAGGTAATATAGATATATTTTTTTTAAAGTTTTTTTTTATATTTTTTCTTGATAAACTATAATGACACTTTTTTTAATTTTTGAAAGCTTTTCTTTTTTAACGGTTTCTTTACAACTCAGATTGTGACAATTACTATTGTATATTTTTAAATATATGCTAATAAACAATGATAATCGTATAATTTGTATTTAATTCATGACAAGTAGTAAGAGGAATTTCAAGTTTTTGTTTTTTTTTAACTTTTAAAAAGTGCATAATGTGAATATATAAATCTTGATGGATAAATTTTTATCGAATAGAGTTCAGTCTTAAGATTTATTTATTGTCACAATACGATAAAAGGAAATTATATTCTTAAATTTATTTTAATAGGTAATATTTGATTTTTTTAATCAAAGTTATTTTTGGAATAAGAATCATACAATCAGCTTTATTTTCAATTAAAACTTAAATATTCAAAAATATGAATTTCTAACATTCTTACCTACATTTCTGAGTATAATTTTTTTCCAATATATTGTGATTATTAATTTAATCATATTAACTATTAACTATTTTAATCATTTAATCAAAAGAGAAATAAGATTATTTAAGTTTTCGGAAAAATTGTTAACTATTAACTATTTCGAGTGAAAACGAAAGAAAGAAAGGAAAAAAAACGATTATAGATACATTTTATGATTTTTTGTTTGATGAAATATAATTTAAACAAGATTGTTTTAAAGAGATTGAATCTAATTATCATAATTACATAATCTAACCTAATCTAATTATCATAATTATATAATTATCATAATTACATAATCTAATTTAGTTATTATAACAAAATATAATAAATGATATCTTAGATTAGATACGATAAGGAAAGATAAGAAGAAAAAGATTAAGGAAAGATTCCGAATAATTAATGTTTAGAAAGAAATTTAGAAAGTAAAGTTGCTATATATATTATAAAGGTCTTCTCATTTTCACACTCTTTTCTTTTCTCTCTTTGAATTTGTTCATCTATGGATTCCAATGACAAACAAACCTTAAAACGTAAGTTAGTGAAAGAGGTGCAAGATTCTCATTGGAAGCGACTTTGTCCCACTTTCACTTCGGTCATTGTCGAGAATCTCTCTCATCTTGACTCTTTAGATAACTCTCTTCTCCACGATGTCATCACCAACTTTGCCAAACTGTGCAAAATCAAGCATGGTACTATGTTCTCTTTCTTATTTTTGTTTCATCACCTTTTTAGTAAACATGCATGCTCACGTGAACACCCTTTCTGGCCTTCATACCAATTCTTTTTCCTTTGCAGAAGTCCATGACGATTTTATCAATGTTTTGGTCAAGAATGGTGCTATCCAGACTCTGGTGAGGTTACTTCATCTACCGAATGAGATTGAGGAAGAAAGCAGTGACCTAGTTATGTAGACACGTCTTCACCGACTGAAGAAACGATGCACATTCATTCTTGGAACTCTTGCCAGAAAAGTAATTAACTCACTTTCTGCTGTTAAAGAAAAATTAGAATTTTCATCTTTTTTCTTGTTGTGTAAATAACCAAGCTTCTCAATTTTTTGTCTTTAACATCACAGTCAGAGTATCATAACCTTCTCTTAGATGGTGGAGCCTTGTTGTGTCTTCTGGACTTGTTAAAGAGGCACAAGACCATTCCTAATGCCCTATCATTTGCTGCTTTTCTGAGCAGAGTGATTGAAGCAATAGGCAAGCTTGCTCACACAAATAACAATGTTAAAATACTTATTAGATTTTTGTCTTCTTTTTTCTTTTCTATTTTTAAAGATATGTATAAAATTTTGTATTGTAATCTTTGTGCTAGTATAAAATTTTGCATGTTTAGGATGGAAGATGGCATCTCTTATCTCGTTGAATTGCTTGAATACAAGGTGAGAAAGGTGCAGCTCACAGCTATAAGGGCCTTAGGAGCATTGGCATATAATAATGCTGAGAATGTATCTAAGGTACTTGAATTTATATAGTAAATTGGTCTGATGAAGGCTTCAACGGTTACAGTTGTTTACCAAGAGTGAAATTTGATTGCAGATTGTTGAATGCAATGTATTACCCAATCTTGTACTAATGCTTCAATTAGAGGATTTTGTAATACTTTTCACGGCGGTAATATGATTTTATTATATGACTTTACACATGTGTATTTTGCATAGTTCTAAACTACTAGCACCAGCTTCTGAACAAACACTATTTTGCAGCTTCAACTGATTAAAACAATGGTAGACTCTGCACCGAGTATTGGAAGTGAAGTTCTTCTAGCTGGAGCTTTACAACCTGTCATCAATTTACTTAGGTAAAACATTATACTTCGGTGGTGGCTTTGTGTAAGAAAATCATAAAAACAATGATATGTTTATTCAACTGGTTTCCGAGTAGACCTTCAATGTTTGTAATTTCAATGACAGTTCCTCTTTTTCGGGTAGCCAAGGATTAGCGGCCCTTTTACTTGCTCAGTTTATGGCGACTGATTCACATTTGAAGGTGATTTAATTTGAGTTGCATACTTGTAATATGGTAAATCTGAGTCATTAAATCCTATTATTAAGTGCATACTTTACTTGTGTTTCATGCATGTAGGTTCATATTTCCCAAAGAGGGGCTATTCCACCATTAGTTCACATGCTTCAGTCCCAAAAAACAAAGCTTCGGATAGCATCAACTTATGCACTTTTGAGCTTAGCACAGGTGATTTTTACTAGCAAGAACCATTAAACCATCTTTTTATTATCATTTTGTACCACAACCATGAACCTTTATTGCATGAACAATTAAAATGCCAGGACTCACATAATCAAGTTAGCATAGCTAATAGTGGAGGTATAGAGCATACGCTCAATCTTTTGCACTCGGACAATACAGTAATTCAACATTATGCTGCTTGTGTTCTTTGTTGTCTTGCTGATAATGAGGTGAAGTAAGCTCCCCTTGTTCATTATATTGGTGAACTTTGTATGTTGCCCTTCAGAAATAACATTGATATTATACGTGTAACAGGACATTGTTGCAAACATTATTAAAGTTGGCGGGGTTCAACAACTAAATGATTTACCTTTGACAGGCATCGTATGTTGATTTAAACTTGTTTGTAATTGAAGTACTAAATTTTGATTTCAACATATTTACTCCTATTTCTTCTTGATAGTTATTTGTAATAAATGTTTGCTAACAAAACACTTATCTCCTTGTGGATTTGCAGCATAATACAGAGCATATAGTAGCAAGGACGATAATAAGATTAGAACTACACATGCGAGGGCGAGTAAGTTTTCTTGCAAATTTAGTCTCAATGCAAAATCATAGATGACAATCATAATCTGTTTAAACTTTGTTCTTTTCTTTTTGGCAGACATTGAAACACCTAATCCGTCTTATGTGCTCTCCGGAAGAGCGGGTTAGAAGACATGTAGTTATTGCTCTTGCTTATTTATCTTCTCCCTCAGATCATGAAACTATATTCATTCACAATCATGGTAATAAAGTTCTATCAAGTTTTCTTTACTAATTTCTCACTCACTTTATTCGAACTGCATTTTCAAATAAGATGCTGCTATATCTTCAGGATTAGAATTGTTGCTTGCTATGCTTCTATCTCAAAGCCCAATACTAAAGCGCGAGGCATCAATAGCGCTTAGCATATTGGCTATCAGAGCCAATTTCATTTCCTCTCTCATGCAGGCTATATCTCTACCACCAACTTTCCAGGTTCTTTTACTTTGATTTGCTTTGATTTGTTTACTTTGATTTGTTTTTCTTATTCACTGTTTCAGTTGTCTTACCCTATCTTAATTGCACTGTTTAAATTAGTATAATACATTTGAAATTCAACTGTTGTATTTATTGGCTTCACAATAATGTTTTTGCTGTAGATGGACTTGGGAGAGGAATTTGTAAACAATGCAAAGCTTTCTTATGTTAGCTTTTTGGTTGAAGGTGAAGAATCTGCTTTTGGAGAATCTACTTCTGTTCATTTTGGTTAGTTGTTTCTATGCACATTGATTTCAATATATGATCTGATTTACTGTGTTTTGCTTCATTCAGGAAAAATATTTTATGCTCGCAAAGATCGTCTACATCCTTCAAAAGTGTTTCGGACCATGTTTGAGGGAGAGTATTGGGTAAGCATGAATTAATTTTGTATTATTACTAATCAAAATTGTTTGTCCTTTCCTTATCAATGAATTTATTACCTTAAACACGCTATGCAAATATCTCAATCAAAACTTGTTTTCTGCTTTGTAAATATTCAAATTGAAACTAATGTAATTTCAAACTAATCCACAACAATAATTTGCAGCTGGAAAGGACATGTACAAAACTTAGATATATGAATGTGCTATGATGTGTGGTGCAGGAAAAGGAAGCCAAACAAGCAGTGATTCCAAATATTAAATGGGATGTCTTTGAATTGATGATGAGGTACATTTTATGTTATCCTTTTTTTCATGTTCTGTAACATCAAAATTGATTCTCTGATTGATTTGGTTTTGGTTGACACTTGTAGATTTATATACACTGGAACAGTAGATGTTAAATTTGATGATGATCCAGACCTCCTAATAGCTTCAGATCAATATCTTCTTGAAGACCTCAAGCTTAGTTGTGAACGTGTTATAGCTAACGTATACTAAAAATTGTTTTTCTCTTTTCATTTCTTTTACTTTTGTATAAAGCTTTTCATTGAACTTCATGACTCATCAATCTATTCTTTCAGGGTATTTCAGACGAAAATGTCTTGAAAATGTTCGAATTTTCAGAAGATGTCAGTGCTAATACATTGAAACATGCATGCATAATGTATATGCTAAGCAAGTTTGATAAATTGACCTTAAAACCTTGGAATATTATTTTTTATTACTTCAACCTGAAAGGCATGAAAGCTAACATTCATCAATTATTTGATCATGTTTGTGTTCTTCCTCTTTTCAATTTGCAGGTATCATTCGATGTTTCATCGTATTTTACCAGACATACGTAGTCTCTTCTCAACTTTACTAAAGAGCAATGATGTTTCTGTTGCATAATTATACCAATAGAGAGACATTTTAGTTTATTCATGTATAAAATCACTGTTAGCTACAAATTTTATTATTTGATTATTTGAATTTGAATAGCTCCATATTTATAGAAGCTAAACAACCATTCCTAACTACATTTGAAAAACAATCTAACATTTTTTTATTACATGAATCTTTAGTTATTTTTTTCAAACAATGGTAGTTGTGGTGTGAGAGAAAGTTATTTTATTAATGTATTAGTCACATGTTTCGAGGACTAAGAAAAATATAATTAAATATTTTATTTAGAGATTTAAATTAAAATATTTATTTTATCAATTAGAAAATTTATTAGGTACTTAAAAAATATCATATATTAAATACTTGAAACATATTTATAAAAAGTTCATATAAATACTTTCGATAATCTTTTTGACAAACCAAATGTTTTCTTAAGAGTAGATTGGTGTATAAATAATAATTTCACAAACCGTAACTTTTTGGTACAACATTTTTCTTATCCTATGAAGCAAACTGGATTATTATAAAAATAAAAAATAAAAATAAAAATAAAAATAAAAATAAAAATAAAATAATTTATCATTTATTTTTTTACTATAATTAATTAACTGAAAAATACTTAGAAAATATTTTATTTTATTTTTTTGTATTATTTTTTCAAAATTTTATTTTTGATCTTATTTATATTATTTTTCATCTTAATCTTAAATTAATTAATATAATAAACAGTGCTAAATAAAAAGCAATAGGTTCATTGGGAGAAATAAAAGGTAGATCTGTGCTATTTCTGGAATCACTAATACAATACAATCAGAATCTAATAGCAAGCAACATTTAGGTGTGATTCCAATACAAAATGAATTATTTAAAAGTAACTTTGACATTGCTATCTTTCCAAAAAAAAACTTCATTTGTAAGCATTTTCTGGAAAAAAACACTGATGGAATCAGTGTTTTGATTCATCTGGCACTTGCTCTTAATTCAGCAAACCTATTGATCTTGAGAACTATGAACACATAGAGCCAATCTGCAACATGATCCAAGAGCAGAAAATATTTGTGTCTCCATGCTCTATTCAGGAACAAAGAACCCCACATGCCCCACAACCCAACAACAAATCCAACTCCCATTCCAATATAGAGTGACTCATTTTGTGACTTGTTTGCACCATCACCTTCCACTCTCCTGCCACCAACATCTTCTTGGATGGAACAATTCTTTGGCAAAGGAAGTCCACAGAGTTTGGTATTCCCAACATAACTCCATGCATCAAAACTCTGAAGCTGAGTCCCCAATGGGATTTGTCCACTGAAATCATTGTATGACAGATTCAGATAACTCAGAAAACTTAGATTAGAGATTGTTTCTGGAATTGTCCCTGAAAGGTGATTCTTGGAGAGATCAAGAGACTCCAAATTTTTCATGCCACCAATCTTCGTCGATATCTTTCCCGAGAAATGATTTCTAGACAAGTTCAAGAACAACAACTGAGTGAGGCAAAAGAGTTCTCTCGGGATCTCTCCAGACAGATTGTTTGATGAGAGATCCAAATTTCTCAACAGCCCAATGTCTCTATACCCCAACTCTCGACCTTTCCAAAACAAATCCAAAGTAAACCCGAAATGTCTTATTCTTCTTTCACCATCCATGGCAGAAATGTTGAACACACAAGGAGGAATGGATCCAAAAAGTTTATTTTGTGAAAGATCAAGTTGTATAAGAGAGGGGAGGTTGCATATTTGTTGTGGAATTTTGCTACTAAATTGGTTGGATCTCAATATCATGACTTGCATACTCTCTGGCATCTTTGTTGGTACAACTCCAGAAAAAGAATTGTGTCCAAGGTTGATGAATACCAAGGATTTCATGTTTGACAAGTCCAGGGAAAACTCCCCAGACAAGTTGTTCTTGTTAAAGTCCATGACAATGATTTCATTTAACAGCCCAATTGATGGAGGAATCTCACCTTCTAGCTTATTGTTGCCAATGAAAAGGAAAGTTAACCCTCTCCAATTCTCCCAGCAATCAGGAATTGCTCCAGTCAAGGAATTCCATGATATGTCCAAGTAACCCAATGCACTTTTCCTGCCTAATTTATGGCACAAAAAGGGAGAAATGGGTCCAGACAAGGAATTGCCTGCCACATTAATAAAGAAGACATTTGGTGATATATGTGGGAGTGTTCCTGTGAAGTTGTTGCTAGTCAACATTACATATTCAGAATTTAGAGTGACATTTGACAAGTCAGCACTAATTGTATTGAAGGACAAGTTAATTGCTCTGATTTTGGCTACAAAACTCCAAAACTTGTCTGCATTTATGGAAGAAAGTCTGGAAGAAGAAGTATCTAAAGCTCCTAGTGTCCTTTGTGTGTATAGCCATTCTGGAAAAGTAGGACCTAGATTTGTATTTTTCAAGCTGATTTCACTAAGTTGAAAAGGAGGAATCCATTTAGGATCAATGTCAAAAGAAAAGTTTGAATTCAAGACAAGTGATTCTAAGTTAAAGAGTTTGGAGAAGTGCTTCTCAGATAGAACACCAGACAATGAACCTCCAATGAACAAAGTCCTCAGGTTAAAAAGTTGGCCAATGGTGTTTGTAAGATTACCACTCAAGAAATTGGAGCTAATACCTAATTCTGTTAAGGATGATAGGTTTCCAAGAGTTGAAGGAAAGGGACCATCAAACAAGTTTTCAGAAAGAACAAGATGTTGCAGTCTTTCATGTGCCCCTAACCAATCCGGAATTGGTCCAGTAAGTTCATTGTTTACCAATCTCAAAGATTTAAGATTTGGAAGATTTAGCATGCTCTTGGGGATTCTACCCTTCAAATTATTGAAGCTAAGGTCAATGTGCAGAATACTGGTAATATTAAACAACCAATAAGGCAACTCAAAGTCAAAGTAATTCCCAGACAAGTCAAGAGTGATAAGTGATGTGAAATTCACAAACTTGACAAAAGGGCTCATGTTCACTAAATCACAACTTGCCAATCTCAACTCTAACAAAGAACCATGCATGGCCATGGTTTGAAGCCAGTTTGTTTCATTTTCAAGATTAATCTCACTGAGATTGAGGGATTTCAATGAAGGAAGTTGAGAAAGCCATTGAAGATTGTTGAGATGAAGATCTTCATTGAAGGATAAATCCAAGTATTGAAGGTTAGAGGAGTTGAAATATACATTAGAGATAGGTGGAAGAGTAAAAGCTGTGAAGTGATTCAAGCTCAAGTCCAAGTAGGTCAAAAATTGAATTTGAAGTAGAGATAGGTTGATTTCACCTTCCAAGTATTGTTGGTTGAGATCAAGTGTTGTGACTCTCCCTGTGGTGTTATCACACAACACTCCTTTCCATGCACAACAATCTTCTCCATTGGACCAAGAGGAGAGCTTGTTGGAATGATCTTTGACACTGTGTTTGAAGAGCAGCAATTGAGATCTATCTTTTTCATTGCAACTAAGCTTCATATTTGTACTACACTCACCTTTCTCAAACGTTACTGCATATATCAAAAGTACTAAGACACAAAATTCTGATAAGAAGAAAGCCATGGCTGATTGCTTGACTTGGGAAATGAAAACTTCTCTACTTGTCCTCTTACTACATACACACATATATAATGTTAATTTGTTTAAGAACTTTTTTACAAATATATATGTTATGTGTTAGAGAGTTTTACTAAAAACCTTTATTCTTTATATAAATATGTTTATTTTTATCTGCTGTAAAAATAAATATTGGGTATACTTCATTTGAAAGAAAATGAAAGGAATTAGTATTTCCTTAAAAATTGACAACAACAATATTAAAAGTTAAGAACATGTAGTGATTTTAAAAGGAAGAGATTGATTTGATTTGTGTATGGTGTCTCTATTTCAACGATTCTATAAACTTCACAGTTTTCATAAGTACACTCGAGAATTATTTAAATTTTTTCAAGCTATAATAGAACGTCTTTCCTGAATTATTAAAGTAAGACAAATGTGGAAAACAATTTTCTTTTATATAATATCCATTATTAATCTGACCGTTTTGGTTGTATGGTCAATTGCTCTGAACATGAAAATTAGCAAATTTTGTGAACGTAATTTGTGGTCCAAAACTTTTTCCAAGTCATATGTCTCTTTCTTTTCGGAATTTCCCTCGTCAACTTAAGTCAACTTAACTAATTTGTGGTCCAAAACTTTTTCCAAGTCATATATCTCTTTCTTTTCGGAATTCCTCGTCAACTTAAGTCAACATAACTCATCTATATTTTCTTCTAAGGAATAAAAGTGGGATGACGAATGCTTCATTCAATGATGACATTTATAAGTAATTTTTAGAATAAAAAGTAAGAAAAATAAAATAAAATATGTTTTTTAATAAACTAAAATTAGTTTATATATAATTTAAAATGGAAATTTAAATAAATTATATAAGAAAGCTTTCATAAACTTATTTACACATAAATCAATAGTCTCAAATTTTCTTTTAAAAATATATATGATCGTCAATTAAATCCATAATACTTTTCTTTTTTGCGTTTGCATTAAAGGAGATAGTAATTTGGGTTTTTAATTTAAGTTTTAAAATTATAAAGTTGTCCATTTTTGTACTTTTAAAAATAATATTCATAACTCCAACACCCATATTAAATCACTTCCTGTCAGTTTTTCCAACCTTAAATAACTGGTTAGTCGTGTACATCTAAGTGGTTAGTTACGTTCATAACTCCGACACCCATGTTAAATCACTGTCTGTGAGTTTTTCCAACCTTAAATAACTGGTTAGTCGTGTACATCTAAGTGGTTAGCTACGTTCATAATTTCGACACCCATATTAAATCAGTGCATGTGAATTATTCCAACCTTAAATAACTGGTTAGTCGTCTACATCTAAGTAGTTAGCTACATTCATAACTCTGACACCCTTATTAAATCAGTGCCTATGAGTTATTCCAACCTTAAATAATTGGTTAGTCGTGTACATCTAAGTGGTTAGCTACGTTTATAACTCCGACACCTATATTAAATCAGTGTCTGTCAATTATTCCAACTTATCAAGGTGGTTAGTCGTGTACATATAAGTGGTTAACTACGTTCATAATTTTGACACCCATATTAAATCAGTACCTGTCAATTATTCCAACCTTATCAAGGTGGTTAGTCGTGTACATATAAGTGGTTAGCTACATTCATAATAACGACACCCATATTAACGTCGCTAACCACTTAGATGTACACGACTAACCACTTAGATGAAATTGACGAAATTGATGAAATTGACGAAATTACCCTTCCACATACAACAAAAGCAAACACATTCTCTCTTTTGCTGATGGGACCTATGTGACATGTTTGAGGGTCAAATGAGAGTTAGGTGAAGAATGATGTCAAAGTATCATTTTTCTTTCTTGTAATGAATAAAAGTGGGATGACAAATGCTTCATTCAATGTTGACATTTATAAGTAATTTTAGAATAAAAAGTAAGAAAAATAAAATAAAATATGTTTTTTAATAAACTAAAATTAGTTTATATATAATTTAAAATGGAAATTTAAATAAATTATATAAGAACGCTTTCATAAACTAATTTATACATAAATTAATAGTCTCACATTTTCTTTTAAAAATGTATATGATCGTCAATTAAATCCATAATCCTTTTCTTTTTTACGTTTGCATTAGAGGAGATAGTAATTTGGGTTTTTAATTTAAGTTTTAAAATTATAAAGTTGTCCTTTTTTGTATTTTTAAAAATAATATTCAATTTTTATATTTTTTACAAATTTAGTTAGGATTTTCTTAATAATATTTCTTTAACTTAAGCTAAATTGAGTTTTATTCATTGAGAGATGAAATAAAAATTAAAATTAATCAGGGTAAATATCTTAATTGAAGTAAATATTTTATTTAATATAGTAAAGTTTATATTATACTTTAAAACATTTTTTATTTGAAAAAATGTATAAATTAATTATTAATGTATGAATTGAAGTTATGTAATTAATTAAAGTTATTTTATTGTCCTACCTACTTTTCTCCTAACTTAAATGAAGTTAAGTGTAGTCAACATGCAGGTTTATATATAAACCTATTTTATGAAATAATAATTATATTTTAAAAATAAGAATATCATAATAAAAATATTAAAATACATTCTATTAAAACGTATATCTATATTATAACTTAATTATCAAATTCTTATATTTAAAATTAAATTAATTTTATTAATATAAATTGGATTTTAAAATATATTTTATTTAATATTTTTTAAACTAATAAAAATGACTCATTATCGTGGAATAAGAATAATTCAACCTTGTAACATATTTAAAATATAAACCAACACAAATATATTAAGTGACGTATGGACAACTATATGACGAAGACTCCTTTTTCCTTGTTCAACGCGTCTTTCGGAAGTACCTGGGATCTGGGTAGCCATACAATCTTGACTCGAAAAAATTATGAATTATTTATATATTTTTAAGGCATAATACAATTTCTGTTATAAATTTTTAAAGCAAAAATTGATAAAAATAAACTTTTAAAGATTTAAATATATTTTTAATACTTTTGATCTTAATTAATATAATTTTTTTATTTTTAATTCTTCTAAAATTAAAGTTATTAAATTTAAAATCTTTAATAAATTTCAGTAATATTTAAAATTTTAATATTTTTAATAAAATACATGTAACTTATTTTATTTTAAATGAAATATATATTATCTTATTTACTTGTTCTTTATGTGTTAAAAAAATTATGAAATTTGGTGTTTAATATAAATAATATTGTTATTAATGTAAAAGAACAAATGGATTTTATTGCTTGTAAAAATATTTTAAATAACAAGATAATCATATTATTTTTTTCACTTTCATTCTATCACCAATAATAACTGAAAAACACTCATCACCGTCTGTTAATAGGTTATCTTGGTGGTTTTTTTTGTTATTTAATATATTTTAATGAAAATATTAAAATTATTTATTATTTATATTAATCATAATATCATTATATATAAATTATAAAATCGTATATTTTTAATACTTAAAGATAAATATGTCATATAATTAATAAAAAAATTAAATAATATAAAATATTCAAATATTTAATATGTTAACAAAATTTATTATAAATTTAATAAAATACTTAAACTTATGAGTGACTTCAAATATAATTAAATTTGAAAAATAATTGTTTTATCTCGGTATTCTCCGTATTTGAAAAATAATTGCTCCCACTATGAACATTAGCAAATTTTCTACGCGTAAGAACAGGTCCACAAGTGATTTACATTTTTTTCCATATCTTAAGTTTTGTTTTTTCTAAAGACGAACTCGTCAACTTTGTTTAGGTATAAATTAAAAACAATTTTTTTAAAAGTATATAAGAAGATTTTCTAAAATTGTTTTATGTATAAACAAATAATTTCTTTATTTTTAGTTTTTCTCTTAAAAATATGTAGGAAGGAGTTGGCCCAAATATATATTAAAACTCCCTTAATTTTAAATAATTGTATTTTTGGTTTTTTTTTTTTTAAATAAATGCACTGGTATCTTTTCTCTTAATCTCTTAAGCATTATTAGAAAATAGAGTTTTTTTTTTAAATTGAAAGAAATTTATTATAAATTATAATTTTTAGTTTACCTTTATTTAATCACTCTTTATGATATAAAATGTGATTCTTAAAATGATGTTAACCGTTTATTTAATTTTCAATTTATGGTTTTATGTTTAAATTTTATTTTAAAAGCAAAATCTATAAATGTATGTTGTGCACATTATTACTGCTCCTATATTTATATGAACTATTTCATCACCAATTAATAATATAATATAAATAATAAAGATATTTCACCATATTAATTATTATGTAAACAAATATTTTTAATTACATTTTTTGTTTTTTTATATGATATTATGTATATTAGTGGACAACGTATGAAACGACATGAAAGAAAGGAAAAAACTGGTTTCACAATAATAGAAGAATTATGTTGCTTATTTGATAATCGTGGCATATCTTGATTATGAAGTAGAGCTGTATTTTATTATTTTGTGTATAATGAAACTACAACACAAATAAAAGTATTTCGCACCACACCTTTACCCTTTTCACCCTCACAAGAGTAAATCCTAAGAACCAAATCTTTACACTTTTCACCCAACATAGACCAAGATATGTTCATACCTGAACAATTAAGATTAAAAAAAACCGAGAACAAGCAAGGGAATCCTTTATCGCAGACGAAGAACAATCAAGGAAAAACCAAGATCACGCCGCTACCCAAAATAGAAATCGCCCACGAACCACCTCACCTCACAGTAAATCAAAACACACCACCACTCCACCATAGAACTGTCACCCAGCGACCAACCACCACTCCAAATCACCACTTCTGAAACTCGTCTCCAGAGCACCACTGCTCCAAACCAGTGACCAACTACGACTACACTCACAAAATAACCTAAATTCATCTTCATTTCAAGTTAAACACCCATAAATCCCAATAAAAAATGATTCTTCAACACATTCAGCACCTCCAACTAAAAATAATATTTTTATTGCCAACTCACTGCCACGTGGCTGCCACATAAGGTTGTCAAGGTAGTTCATGGACAATTTTTTGTTTTGAGTACCAGCGTGATATTGGTTTTCCTTTGCCTGTTCTCCGTTTGCAGCAAGGGATTCCTTTGCTTATTCTTTGTTTTCTTAATTGTTCAGGTATGAACATATCTTAGTCTGTGTTGAGTGAAAAGGGTAAAGATTTGGTTCTTAAGGTTTACTTTTATAGTAGGTGAAAAAGGTAAAGATGTGGTACGAAAATATTTTGATTTATGTTGTGGTTTCATTTTTGCACAAAAATAGGAAAATACAACTTCACCCCATAATCAAGACATGTCACATCATGATTATCAAACGGACGTATTTTTTTCTCTTGTTTCAAACCAATTTTTTTCTTTCTATTAACTCATTTGAATTCTCTTGATTTATTCTTTTGTTGGTATTTACTAATCACTCCTTCTTTTTAATTTACACGTCATTAGTAATATTTTTTTTAGAGATTTACATGCTCTCTTTTTTTTTGTTTTCTTTTTTTTCTCTTAAATCTTATGTGTTTATGTGATTGTAGTGTGGTGAAGTCATGGAGGGAGCTGATAGGACAAGGTCGGTGAAGCCACGAATGATGTATTTGTGTGAGTAGGATCGATTGACAACGGTGGAGCTGTCAATGGATTGTGAGAGGTGAGAGTGTCGTTGGTGAAGGAAATGTGGTGCAAGGTGTGTGTGCAGAGCAATCAATCCCCAATGATATGTTTAACCAAACAGAACATGGCATGGAAATTCAAATAGACTATGGCATTCGTGGGAATTCATACAACACCGAATTTAAATTCATACATGCGTCTTCTTCCAAATGTATTCCTTTTGTTGTTGACTATGATTCTCTATGTTCTTTTTTCTTGCATTCGTGATTTGTGTGTGTTGTGTGTATATTTTTCACTAGAGCTAAGAGTGGGAACCAACGAGACCAAGGGAAAGCAATGTGGGTCTCTCTTCTCTCTCCCCCCCCCCCTTCAAATTCAAGTGAGTCTATTACATATGCTTGGGTGAAACCATAACGGATTCTTTGTGTATTTCCTTTTGCTATGCAGAGTGCGGGAATTAGAGCTCAATAAAAAAGAATGAAATCTAGTGAAACCTAGTGAATTGAGAGGCCTTCCTCCGCCCTCTCGTGTTGTGTGTATCATTAACAAAGAAAAAAAAAATAGACGTGAATCCTTTCTTGGAGCGTTGACTCTTGTTTGAATGCAAGGTGACATAAACAGAAGGAGGTTGGCTATAGAGTGGAGCCGCCAACTTGTTCAGTGGTGAGAAAATTAACAAGTTTAGAGGTTTGTGCTGTGAGGGTGGTGGAGTAAGAGATACAGAAGCTTCTCAATTTTTGTCCTTTTTTATTATTATTGTTACTACTTTTTTTAAGGGGAAAGAAATGTAAATTAAATTGATTATATATATAGTTTTAATAAAGAAGGATAAAATTCTAATAGAAATATATTTTTGCAATTTTTTGTCTTTCGAAAATGAGAAATTAAATCAAATTTGCTTATAAAAAATAAATGAAGAATAAAATAAATATCTATCTACTTTAAATAAATAAATAAATAAATAAAATAAAATCTTAAATTCAAACTAAAAGAAATTTATATTTATATTTTTTTTGCTAAAGGGAGAAGAAAAATAACCACGAAATTAAAAAAGAAATAAAATTCAAATTTTTATTAGAAACTTTCCCCTTTTATTTTTTATTTTTGAAATAAGATTCATTTATCCGAACGAAATTAGATGTTGACAAAAATCAACTTCAGTTCTCTCCGTTCATATACAAAATCAAAAAACAATACAATTCATATTCATAATTGCTATGTATCAAATTAAATTTAAATCAACAACATTCATATTCATAATTGCTACGTATCAAATTAAATTTAAACCGACAACACAGTATACAAAATTGTAAATGTTTTACCTCACCAGTCCACAGTCTAAATGCAACATGATCAGGATAACTAACCAACATAGAAGGATCAAAAGGACCTCCCGGGAATCCTTCTGCATCAACATGAAGACGAATATTCCCAACAACAGCTCCATTACATCTATCTCCCCGCCTCACAGAGGCTGTCAGTCGCTCTCAACCTTCAACCTAAGATGAACCTCCTCTAGTTCTCACCATAATCCTGAAATGAAGCATACATATCCATTAATATCAAAAACCATAGTTCTGACAATTACGGATTGTAGAAACCGCAAGTCATTCATTCAAAAAATCAAATGCCTTGCGGATTGTACAAACTGCAACTCATTAGATTTTTTAAATGACTTGTGGTTTCTACAATCCGCAAGTCATAAGAAAAATCAAATGACTTGCGGTTTGTACAATCCGCAAGTACTTTTATAGTCCAAACGAACAGCCACCACCATCGTCCTCCGTCGCCATTACACCAGATCTACCACTACAACACAATTAAACTTACAATAATGCTTACCTTTCTTTCAATTACTTTAATAGGTGCCAAATCGTGTGAGAAGATGGGAGATTTCTCTCTGGACTCAGAACCGTGGTGCGTGGAGGAGGTCCACGAGGTGCAGGACACCACCGCTAGAGGTGTGGAGAAGGGTTCGATGTGTTGAATGGTGGTGAATGGGGGTGAAGGGTATTATGGGTTTAAAATTTTTTTAAAAAGGGTAAAATAGTATTTTTACATTTACTATGGAGGTGCAGGAAGACACTATGGAGGTGCATGAAGAAGCAATCGAAGTAAGGTTGGGTCAGACCCAAGTCAAGTATGTTGGGTCAAACTAGACATAAGTTAAGAAGTGTTTCTTTCTGCATCTCCATAGGTTCTTCTTGCACCTCCATATCTTTTCGAAATGACAATTTTATCCTTACGTAATATATATATATATTAACCCTCTCCTTTCATCACTCTGTCGTCCTTTTTCACTATGTACACCTCCTTTGCCTCTTTTGTTGTGAAACTCCTGGAAGTTGTTCCGAGATGGATTTCTCCTTTACTTAGAAACTCCTAAAATAGTTGTTCTGGGATGGATTTGGGTATGTGGGCACTATATGCATGAAAAGTTTCTTTTTTTTTTTTTTAGAAAAGGGGTATCCCAATATTATAAAATTTAGGAGGTGATATCAAATCCAGATTTATATTGCAGATTATACAATCTAGTGTATATAAAAAAAATTGGATACCAGAATATAGAATATAGAATACAGAATATGGAAGATTACACCAATTTTCAAATAATTCAAACTAATGGAGCAATAAATGAAAGTCTTGAAGGTATAAAATGAAGATGCGGCAAACAACAGTAAAGATGAAAGTTAGAGATGAGGTTAAATTATATTTTAACCTAAGGGCAAAATTTTCCTTTTACTTATGTTACGGAGGTGGAGGAAGAACATATGGAAGTGCTGAAAGAAGCACTCTAAGTCAAGTTGGGTTCAGGTCAAGCAAATGTTGATTGGGTTGAATCTATTTCAAGTTGAGTCAAGTCGGACCTACATATAGCTGAATCGAGTTAGACACATGTCGGGTTAAGTAAAGTTGGACCCATATTGTTAAGTCGAGTTAGGCTTATGTTAGGTCAAGCTAAATCGAGTTCATGTAAGATCATGTCAAATCAATTTCACACTAAGTTAATTTGAGTTGAGTCAACTTTACGCTAAATAGAGTCAACAACAAGTTAAGTCAAGTCCATGTTAAACCTAGTATCATCAATGGTGACTTTATTTTGTTTTATAATTTTTTATTAGATTTTTCTCACCCATGTGTAATAAAAGGAAATTCAATCAAACAAGCATGGTTGAATACCATTGTTGAACAATTCTTTTATGATATAAATTACAATATCATGACTTAACATGCACCATCTCATAATAACACCCATTAAAAGATTTTTTTATGTTGAACACATAATGATTCAGAGGCGATTTGATATATGTTTTATTATTGTAAGACATAACAAACATTCCAAATTATAATTGAGGTTTAACAATTCTAAACACTTTTTATTAGGTTATAAATTATGAAATTGACTTAGAAAAATTAAAAATTACATATTACCTCTCTAATCATGGACAAGAAACCACATTACATGTATTTATCTCTCAATGGATGATGTTACTATTGAAATTAATTATTTTAGTTTAATACAATCAAGTAAAAAATTTAAAGTTAATTTTGCAGCCACATTATTACTCTATTATATTACGGAAGTATACCTTCTTGATTTTTATCAACAAATATTGTAATTGTGTATCAAATTTTTTTTAAATGGTATTAAATTATCTTTCAAATAGAGTTAATATGTTCCTTTAATTTAATAAAGCTTGATTAACTTGTAAGAGGTTAAATTATTAGTTAATTAACAAAATATCTATAAAGTTAAATGTTAGGAAAATACAACAACGAACAATAAAACATTATGATAAAAATTATATTTAAATTTTTATTAATTATATAACTTATTTTAAAATTCATTCGATAGAAATGTATCCTCGAAGGTTTACACAGCTAGTTCATTAAGCATATGTCACACATCCAAATTCACATTTTAGTAAGTAATTAAAGTAAGAGGATTGAAATCACACATTTAATAAGCGACCCGAATTACAAACACAATTAAACCTAAATCTTTAATGCAAATATGAAGTTGAATACATGAAAATAGGATGTTATTAGTCACGAATGCATTCTTCATCCACTGCATTTTTCTTATTTAGTTGTAAAAGAAACTCAATATAAATCAATCTAAAAACGATTTGGTTACGTCAGGTCGAATTGAGTTGAAAAAAGATTGGGGATTGAACTATCCTAACACACTTATACATTAAATCAAGGGTTATTTCTTTTTTTTCATAAAATGTTTCTTTTTTTCACAATTTTTTTTTTCTTCATCATAAATGCCTATTATGAAGGAATTAAGCAACTCCCACTACAGTCCTACCTACATGTTGGAAGAGTTGTATATGACACTCCACTTGGTAGAAAATAAGAACTGTACAATGATAAATTGAGAGTTATGCGTCTGTGATTTGTACAAGTATGGTAATTGCTAAGTAATATGCATAAACTGACTTTTTTAACACGATTACATAATCTGTCATCAATCTAGAAGAGCCAAAACTTTTTCTTTGGTACTCTAGGAGGAACATCTGTAAATTCATTGGACAAATAAAAAAATTAGCTTATTGTGTGATATAAGTTCTGAAGGTATGAAAAGAAGATAGGGGTAGAAAGAACAAAAATCCATTTCAAATTTATAAGGCACATCATTACCTCCAGTAGCGTACAATGAGTTATAGTGCACTTCACTCCAAAAGCTTAGCCATAGCTCTACAGTTCAAACAAGAATCATAATCAAATAACTAAAAAAAACATAAAAGCTAAGGATGAACGTAATTCTTGTGCTCTGAATTTTTATGATATAATGATTAAAATACCAATTCATTATTCACCCAATAGCTAAGTAAAGTTCAGGGGGAATGTTTATTCCCACTCGAATTAAATTTTTTATATTTAAGATACACTGTTATTTTTATTAATCAAACTAATAATTTAGAAAAATGTTATAAAATTTACTCAAATAGGAATGGGGAACGGGAAAAATACAATTTATTGACAATAGGCATTCCCGATTTCGAGATCTCTTTTGATAATAAGCACATATCAATTCCATGTGATGATGCCATAATGAAAGGCACCTTTAACTGTTTCTGGATTAAACATATTTTTGTCCTTAAAATATCATGATTTTTAGTTTTAGTTGTTATACCAACCTTGAGGTTTCCAAAAAGAGACAGAGCTGTGAACTATTGTTATGGTAGTCAAATTGCACATCGGAAGAATAATTACACTTTAGGCAACAGAGTTGCTAAATGAGAATTCTAAATAAAGGCAAATGAAACAAAACGTTACACCGATGAACATTAACAGTACTTGCCTCTAGTGGGATTTTTGTCAGTTGGAAGGATCTCAACATAGCAAGTGTCTCTAAACGAGGTGACTAAACAAACTTTGGCGTCAAACTGAAGAAAAATCCATGAGTAAAAATCAGAAGTCTTTTTTAACCATAAACAGCAAACAATCGAAATATGGAAATTTTTAAATAAATAAATGCAGAAATTTAAAAAGACAATAAATTGTAAACCAAAATGATCACCCTAAAAGTGGGAAATTATCAAGGGAGAAGAATAACAAATTGTTAGGACACAATATGTGTTGAGCAGAGGCCAACCCCAAACCACAAGCATTGTTGGGAGGAGAGCCTTCCTGTATGATCTTCTGCTCTATAATAGCAACTAAATATTTTCTAACAGGTTATTTTTCCTTGTCCTACTCTTGGGAATAAGTGCATCCTAAACTAATCTAGATCACATGGGAACTTTGCAAGGCAGGAATAGGAGTCAAGGTTCTACTCATGAAGAAGTAAGAATTATGACCAAAGGTAGAATTGTGATTCTGCGAATGGGCCGGAGAAGTGGAGCAATAATAGGAATCTATCTTCTAAGTGGGATACGCCCAAACAGTATAGGGGCTAATATTATCTGTCAGTGGAGAGGAGTGCCACGTGGTTCTGTTATATTAGGATTGGAGAATCTTTTGTGGGGCGATTACGTCAGATTTGGAAATAGAAATTGGAGTCAAGGGAACTTTTCTCTGACTCGGGAGCATTGCTCTCATTCCATTACCTATTTTCAAGGGAACTTTTCTCTGACTCCTATTTTCATATTTGAGTGACCTCGTTGACTAACAAAACTCTCTGCTTAGTCATCTTTAATTTAACAATTAGAGTAATGACCAATACTAGTTCTTCAAGGACCAATTTGCTGTGAGAAGTTGTTGTAAGTGTTCTTCGTATATTTTATATTCTGAATTTTTAAATGTTAGACTTTTGGAAATGATTTTGTATAGGAAGATGAAGTCCTTTGCTTCATCAAACTCCTTATTTTGATAAACAAAACTCATTTTTATCATTGAACTTGGCCGAAAGAGAATACAATGAGCTTTAGAGCTGGAAGTCATCTCTAGTTCTAGCCAGTCACGACCCTTAAATTTGGGTCATGAACATAATAGGTGAGAAAAACTTTTTTGGTGATAATTGGAATGGAATAACAAAGAAGACATGATTTACAATAGCTTTCTTTAGGTATAGTAGAACATAATAAAACATTAAAATGATATTTGGCTTGAGAAATCACACGTAATTATGCTTTTTCTTTTGTCTGGGTACATCACTATTCCCTTGATGGTACATCATACTTCTCAGCTCAGAATGACCAATTGGCAACAAATATGTAATTAAGAGGGAAAAAAAATATGAAAGTTGTTATTATTTCAGATAAAAGATCTATAGAATTTAGATAACTTACACGGTCTGCAGCTGCTTGTAGTGTAACATGATCTCCCCACTCCCCTGATCTATTGGTAGACAATATGCAAATATTGAATTAGTGTTTACCATAAATGCTAAATACTGTCTAAATCAAAGCAAAATTGATTAGCAACTGATATCTAACTTTTTCATCTTCTTCAAGTAGGTTTTGTATTCCATTGGCACATAACCTTCATACAATTTTTTGTGATGCTTTAGCTGGAGAAAACAAAACAAAAAAATCCAAACAAGAAATAAGAAACAAACTTTAATGTCCCAATCAGAAAGCAGAATACTATTAAACACTGACCAAACTATGAATACACGATTACAGATATAGCGTGAAGGGAAGAAAAAGGGCCAAGAGTGAGAGCGATGTAGTGTTTCATAGAAAATTTTCAAAAATGTCAGTAAATTAGGAAGGTCAAAATTCCGGTGTTAAATCCAGATTATGAGAAAATTAAATACATTGAACTAAGGGGAGAATAAATCACGGGACCAACTCAATTCTTGATTATTATGTTATTTTAGAAATAGGCTGTTATTATTCCTTTTCTATTTATATGCTGTAAATCATGAACGTGAGAATTATAATAAAGTTTTATCCCCTTCCTTCCCACTTACACAAAATAACCAGAGAATGAGGTGCACTAGAAGAACTATGCAACAAACACACCTGCTTTATAACCTGCCTCCTAACATGCTTGTGATAATCGGGCTTGCGGAACAGCTGATCTGCTAATGCTCTAAACTGTCCGGTAAGATTTTGTAGATATTAGACAAAATATTATCAGAGGAAAGGAACATATAACAGAAGTACCAAATGACAGGGAAACTGTAAGGTGCCATATAATTTCTTTTTTACAGAAGAGAAAAAAACCTGGCAATTCCCATCACCTTCCATCTGTAGTTCTGCCAAACCATATGTAACTAACCTGTAGAAAATGGAGTATAATTCTTCTTAAGGAAAACAAAATACCTTATACATAAGAGATACAAAGCAAATAATTTGGTCCACACAAACTAGCCCTGTCCCACGCTTCTAAACCATTATGATTGACACGTAATACGCACAAACTTGGCAATCAAGTTATAATTTGAATTCAACTTGTGCTTCCTTTTTCAAACAATGAGAAAAGAAATACAAAAGCCTAATGGAAGTTGAAAAATAGAACTATGATAGAATTCCCAAAGAGAATATCATTTATCCTCATTCTCATTATGACAGTAACAATGTTGAGAAGATTGAACATGTTTGCTTTTGTAAACATAAGAAACTGATTAATTTCAATTTCAACACACAAAGTACAAGGAAGACAATATTGACTTTTCATCGAAAAGACAAAGCAAATGTGTAAATCAAACAGATAATTGGTGTGGTAACAAAACTAAAATAAATAATTGTACATTAAGGTAGTGTATGCAACCTTTCAGACAGCCTCTCGTGGTCTACTGTTGCGTCGTTTACATCAGGAATTTCTCCATTAACCCGGGGAGTGTGCTGCCAACATACTGAATTAGTATTCTCATCCCAATGCAGATAGTAGTATACGAATCGAACAAATGGCATAACAAAGGGTAGGTTAGGGTAGATTACATGGGATATTTGTATGAGTGGATTACATGGAAAATTTCCACTAGGTATAAATAATGCATATAAATGAAAAACATTTTAAGATATTGGGTGAGGATACCCTAGCGACAATTGATATATAAAGCTCTGAGACTATTAATCTGTGACGGCATATTTTTCAGCAAGTTACATTGGCATAAATCGCTTCCTGACTTCATTAGAAAGAATAGGTTTTGATATATGCTTAAGCAATCAGAAGAAATACAACAAGAATTTAAACTGTAAACGTGGAACCCCTTCAACAGCATTTGTCGTATGGTAAAAGGAAATTATGTTTCAAATTCATTTTTAATTCGGTCATGGATAAAAACAAAGAAGCTGAAGTGTTCTCTATCTTTAAATTATTCAACATGATCCCTTCATAAATTATTTCCACAGAAAAAATTGCATATTCCAAATCTTGGTTCGGGTCAAGTTTGTAGGTAGTTTTTGTCCATTAGACATTCAATTTCTATTGTCAAAGCATCCATCACCTCAATTGGACAAGACTTTATTCATTACTTTTCTCATTATTAAGGGGGAAAGAGATTGCTGTATGTTGGTCCATATGAAAGGGACTAAGGTCCCTTAAGCATGTGGTAGGGTCCGTATCCAATTTGAAATTCCCCATGATAAGGAAAAACAATCAGGAGATTGGCATTGACTCTATCTCGAGAGAGTAGTTTCTCGCCTATCTCTTACTTTAGCAAATTAAAAAAACAAAAAACCATATAATTAAGGGTGACTACTAGGTTTAAACATATTTTTTTTCTGATTTTTTATTTTTCTGCAGAAAAGTTTAAACTAGAAGAATGTACCTAGCACTTATCAAACGGAGAAATTGGAGAATTGAATCCAGCTAGTGTAAAGGAGTTGCCATTCTGATTCTTTACTCAAGTCTCCTTAAAATTTGTATTTATTTTTAACTGCTGTATCTAATAATAGTATACGATTTTAATTTTTCATCATACAAGCTTTCGTTCAAGTTTTCAATTTTGTTGGGAGAGACTAAAACTACGTTATTTTATTTGAATAAAAAATAAATAAAGATTTATAAGAACTAAAATAAATAAATGGGTAAATAATCATTTGAGTAGACCGATATTAAATTAGGTCCTATCTAGAAGAACGAAAATTCTTAATTAGTCGTTGAATGTGTAAGAAATCACCATATTAAGACAATTTTATCTTTAGGAATGATCAATTTCGTACTAAATTGTATTTTTTTGACGACCAATTTGATATTAAGTTGTAAAGTTCAACGATCAATTTGGATTTTTTTACAAAATTAGGGGCTAAATCATATTTTTTTTCTTTCAATACCTAAATTGCCACTAGTTTAAAGTTCAAGGACCAAATTGGTAATTTATACGAAAAAAGTCAAATACTAATGCATAATTGATAAATAATCAAATTGGTCCTTAATCTGTAAAATGATGGCAAGTCCGTCTTCGAAAAAAACAAAAATTTTGATTTAGTAGTGGATGTATAAAAACATGAATCAGTCCTTGAACTTAACATCTTAATATCATATCACTCCTAAAAAATATAATTTAGTGTCAAATTGGTCTTAAAATTCCAGCTTAGTGACAGATCGATCTATGAATATTAACTACACAACACGTAAACGTAGCAGTACTAAATCAGAATTTGTGTTCCTTCAAAAACTAAATCATCACCGTACAATAAATCATGATTCTGATATTGAAAGAAAAAACAGGAAAAAGGAAAGAAATGATTGTAGCATCTTACTGGAATGGAATCTAAATGTGAAAGCCTCTTTCGAAGCATGTTGTCTGCCTTAAGATTTTCGTCCTCCGCCAATATGCTCGCGATTGTTTGGTCATCCTCTGTTTCCAGAGAAATGCTGTTCAAACTCGAGCTCGAACTCCCACTTCCATTCCTCAGCTTCTCGCTCATACTTTCCACGCGTTACCTCAACAAACGCAAATTCAATCGCCAATCTATTATTCACAACAATAACACCGAATATTCAACAAAAGAAAATTATCGAGTAAAAAGACGAATTCGTAAGAACTGAATTTACAAACTGCTAAACCCTAGCAATGATTTGTTCCTTCTAATTATTACATAGCAATTGAATTCAAATGATGAAAGAAAGAAAAGCGAAGGGCGAAAGGTGTGTTTGGATTATTACCGTGGTTGGGTTCCGTAGCAGAGGAGGAAACGAAAAGTTTGATGCGAAAGCAAACAGGGAAGAGTGGGATTGAATAAGAGAATAAATGAATTTGGAAGTTGGAGAGAATTGAAGGAAAGAAAAGTAGGTGTGGTTTAGGAGGTAAACAGTTGGGTTTGGGGAAAGGAAAAAGAAAAGACCAATACGGCACCGTTGGGTTTATTTTGATTTTTTCAAAATCTTCCAATTTCACCACTCCTTTTGACTTCAAATATCAATCCTAAAAATCACTTTCTACTTCATCAATCAAAACTTGAATAATATAAATTAGGAGCTTCCCACAATTCTTTTCTAAATCAATTTACTTTATGCAAGCTTTTGACATTATATACAATAAAATATATTCTTAAATAAATTATTATTTTATTATACAATATTTTATTAAAAAACAAATATTAATGAACATAAATGTTAAGCTATATTTTTTTCACCTCTTTTCTAAAAGAATCTTAGGTTTTATTTCTAAATGTTTTATATTTTAGCATAATACTCCAAAACAATCCAAAGGAGTTATGTTTAAACAGACCTGTTGCTATCTTAATTTCCAAACAAACAACTTACTTTCAAAATGTTTGAGAAAAACTTCTCCTTAACTATTCTAAGTATATTCTTAGATTTCCTTAACTTCTCCTTAAGGTTTTTAATTTTTTTTTCTAATAATTCTTCTTTTCCATTCAATGTGAATTTACGTCTGATAATGCTACGTGCGTGATTACGTTTATTTATAAAAATTAGAGTAAAGATCATAAAATTTAACGTGAGTTACATTTAATATTATAATATTAAAATAGAATTTCGAATACATAAGATGTGACTGATGTTAAAAATGGATGGTCACATGTTGAGGATTTGATGGCTGAAAGTTGATTTCATAATTTGATAACAGGGTAAAATGATAGCACCTAGGACAAGATAGTTATATAGAGAGAAAGGGACGTAGTCTGTGAAAGTTGTCTTATTTGGATAGAGAGAAATATAATTACACGATTACAAATGTATTTTTGTGTTTAAAAATAATTAAAATTAAATATGAAAATTTTTGTTTTTAAAAAATTATGAAAATATGAAATTACACTAATACAAATATTTGGTAACAAATTAATCCCCATATCTATTGTAAGAGTGCGCATCACTTATTTATTATGATCTAACCTTATATATTTATAATTATAAATATTTTATAATTAATTAGTATAAAAAATATATACATAATTATGTATTAAAAAGTTGTATACATGATAGATTATTCACTACACATAATTGTATATTTTTATAAGGTTAAAATCATATTTTTTTTTCATGTTTGTCATTGTAATTTTCCGTGACTTTTTTCGCTTTACACGATCATTTTATTTTTTACTCCTTCATTTTCACACTCAGAACTCAACTCACATCACTAGAAACAAAGATAATTGTATTCTTCTTTTCTTTCCTTCCCAACAGTCCAATCCTTGAAGCAAGCATAGTGTTTTTGTTATGTATTGAGAAAAGTTTTATAGGATTGTGCACAAAAAAAATAGCGTTTTTGTTATATATTGGGAATGGGAAAAGTTTTATAGGATTGTGAAAAAAAAAAAAAGAAGTTAATCTAGCTTCTTATTGAGATTTCAAATTTTCTTGTCTTGTCTTTAGTAATCGTAACTCTCTTACAAATTTTTTAATTTATTTTGATATTGATAATTAATTTATATGGTTGTAATGTTTTATTTTTAGTTATTTTTAATTATAAGTATTATAAAGTCGATCAAATTTCCTCTACTTGTCTTCGGTCCGTCAATTGTTTTATCTTTAATTATTTTTCTTCTTTTGATATATTTAATCTCGGAAAAGAAAATTGTAAATACTCCTACGCTCAATTAAGTTATTTGTCTAAGTAGTTAAATGTTTTGGATTAGAATTACATTACCTTTTATCGTGAGAACATTATTTTATTTATATGCTTTGCAAGTAGGCTTCATCATGTATATTAGAGGTCCAAACCCATATAGACCTGATTACCTTCTTAATTTTGATTAAGATGTTGATTAATCCGTATTATTCGGTGTGAACTCGTTTCTAAGTGTAATTTGGTAACACTGTGTGTGTCTTTAATCCGACCAAGATATTGTTGTATAAGTCAACAATTGTCTGAGTTGGTGAGAAAAAATATAAATTGAAGTATTGACAAACATTTTCAATCTTTTTCATATTCGGAGAAAAAATATAAATTGCAAGTTTTAGAAAATATGCTTTATTATTCTAATTAAAAAAATAGTATAAGAGAAAAATGAATCAATGGAATTACTCTTAATGAAAATTTATTAATATTATTATTATTTTTAATAAAATATATATTTATAAATAAGTTGGAGAGATAATAATGATAATAAAAGTTGAAGTTATCATCTGATTACATGAAGATAGTGATGATAATAATATTAAAAATTAATGAAAATTAAGATGATTTAGTTACAATTAACACTCATATGAAATGAAAATTAAGATGTGAGGTTAATTTTAATGTAGAATTGATTGAAGTTATAATTTTTTTTAAGAAGTTAAGAAAGAAATGAATTGGTAAACGATCTAATGATTATTATCTAGGTATTTACAAAATGTGTTCAAATATATTTACTATTTTTTCAGATATTGTGTGGATGACTTAAAAATGATATATAATATACGCATCTAATAGCAGGAATGATAAATATATTTTTTTATTAGTTTACTTTTACTAAGCTACCTCCAATTGTCTTTAAAGTAGCTTTTGAAAAGTTTTAACATAATCAATAAAAATAAATTATAAATAAATATTGTTTAATGTCACTTTGACTTATAATTATTCAATAACACTTTTGATAATATCATTTAATCTCTCTTTAAGATAAAAATAAATACAAATATTCTTTTATAACTAAGCTATTTTTAACTCTCCTAAATATTTTATTATTATCACTTTTACCTATAAACAAATAAATAGATTTGATAGATTATAAGTAAATTCTTAGAAAGAAAATTTATAATATAAAAACTCTGAAAAGAATATCTATTAAAATATTTATAAATCAAAGGAATGACGGTATATTGTCTATCATGTTTATTGTTTGACATTTTATACATGCATCATTTTTGTATGAAGATAAGCAGAATCTGCATGCATCTAAACTTCTCATATGTTATTGCATATCTAAAAAGGTGATTGTAGGAGGTAACATATATAAATAATAAACGAACTTGTGTTATGAAGCTTTAGAGTGTTCATGATTTTATATGTTTTTTTCTTTTTTAATGTTAAGTATAAATTGTTCATGATTTTGGACTGTACTATTGAAAAAACAATGATTGGACAATGGTAGAACTAGAGTTAAAGGATGGGGAAGAAAGATTACTATTATCCTACCTTGTTGGTTTATAATCTAGTTTACTTATTCGGATAAGAAAAATGTTAGTCCTACTTTGTTGGTTTTATAATCCAATTTGCTTCTTAGGAGAAGAAAAATGTTGTATCAACAAGGTATGGTTTGTCAAATTATTATTTATACACCAATTTACTCTTAAAAAAACATTTGGTTTGTCAAAAAGATTATTCAAAGTATTTATATGAACTCTTTATAAAAATATGTTTCAAGTATTTAATATATGATATTTTTTTTAGTACCTAATAAATCTTTTTTTAATTGATAAAATAAATATTTTAGTTTAAATCTCTAAATAAAATATTTAATTATATTTTTTTTAGGTCCATGAAAATGTATTAATACATGAATAAAATAACTTTCTCTCACACCACAACTACCATTGTTTGATAAAAAGAACTAAAGATTCATGTAGTAAAACAATGTTAGATTGTTTTTCAAATGTTGCTATGTATAAAAGTCAATGTTTGATAATCAAAGAATGAAATTTGTAGCTAACAATGATTTTATACATCATGAATAAACTAAAGTGTCTCTCTATTGATACAACTATGCAACAAAAACATCATTGCTCCTCAGTAAATTTGAGAAGAGACTACGTATGTCTGGTAAAATACGATAAAACATGGAATGATACCTGCACGTTGAAAAGAGGAAGAACACAAACATGATCAAATGATTGATGAAGGTTGACTTTCATGCCTTTCAGGTTGAAGTAATAAAAACAAACATACCAAGGTTTTGAGGTCAATTTATCAAACTTGCTTAGCATATACACAATGCATGCATGTTTCAACGTATTAGCACTGACATCTTTTGAGAACTCGAACATTTCCAAGACATTTTCATCTGAAATACCCTGAAAGAATAGATTAATGAGTCATGGAGTTCATTGAAAAGCTTTATACAAAAGTAAAAGAGATTAAAAGCGAAAAACAATTTTTAGTATACATTAGCCATAACACGTTCACAAATAAGCTTAAGGTTTTCAAGAAGATATTGATCTGAAGCTTTTAGGAGGTTTGGAGCATCATCAATATTAACATCTATTGTCCCAGTGTATATAAATCTGCAAGTGTCAACCAAAACCAGGTCAAACAGAGGACCAATTTTGATGTTATAGAAACACGAAAAAAAGGATAACAGAAAATGTACCTCATCATCAATTCAAAGACATCCCATTTAATATTTGGAATCACTACTTGTTTGGCTTCCTTTTCCTGCACCACACATCACAACACATTCATATATCTAAGTTATGTACATGTCCTTTCTAGTTACAAATTATTGTTATGGATTAGTTTGAAATTACATTAGTTTCAATTTGAATATTTACAAAGTAGAAAACAAGTTTCGATTGAGATATTTGTATAGCGTGTTTAAGGTAATAAATTCATTGATAAGGAAAGGACAAACAATTTTGATTGGTAATAATACAAGATTAATTCATGCTTACCCTATACTCTCCTTCAAACATGGTTTGAAATACTTTTGAAGGACGTAAACGATCTTTGTGAGCATAAAATATTTTTCCTAAATGAAGCAAAACACACTAAATTAATACATATATTGAAATCAATGTGCATATAAACAACTAACTAAAATGAACAGAAGCAGGTTCTCCACCTTCAACCAGAAAACTGACATCAGAAAGTTTTGCATTGTTTACAAACTCCTCTTCCAAGTCCATCTATAGGCAGTAAATACAACAGTTGAATTTCAAAGACAATAAGTATTATACTAATTTAAACAATACAATTAAGATAGGGTAAGACTAATTCAGTGAATAAGGAAAACAAAGTAAATTAAAGTAAAAAAACCTGGGAAGTTAGTGGTGGAGATATAGTCTGCATGAGAGAGGAAATGAAATTGGCTCTGATAGCCAATATGCTAAGCGCCGTTGAAGCCTGACGCTTCAGTATTGAGCTTTGAGATTGAAGAATAGCAAGCAACAATTCTAATCCTGAAGATTTAGCAGCATCTTGTTTGAAAACACAGTCCGAATAAAGTGAGTGAGAAATTAGTAAAGAATACTTGATAGAACATTTATTACCATGAATGTGAATGAATACAGTTTCATGATCTGACCGAGAAGATAAATAAGCAAGAGCAATAACTACATGTCTTCTAACCCGCTCTTCCGGAGAGCACATAAGACGGATTAGGTATTTTAATGTCTGCCAAAAAGGAAAGAATAAAGTTTAAAAAGATTATGATTGTCATCTATGATTTTGCATTGAGACAGAATTTGCAAGAAAACTTACTCGCCCTCGCATGTTTAGTTCTAATCTTAATATCGTCCTTACTACTATAAACTCTGTATTATACTACAAATCACAAGGAGACAAATGTTCTGTTAGCAAATATTTATTACAACTAACTATCAAGAAGAAATAGGAGTAAATATGTCGAAATCAACATTTATTACTTCAATTACAAACAAGAGTAAATCAACATACGTTGTCTGTCAAATGTAAATTCTTTAGTTGTTGAATGAAACCCGCCAACTTTAATAATGTTTGCAACAATGTCCTGTTACACGTATAATATCAATGTTATTTTTGAAGGGCAATATACAAAGTTGACCAATATAAAGAACAAGGGGAGCTAACTTCACCTCATTATGAGCAAGACAACAGATAACACGAGCAGCATAATGCTGAACTAATGCATTGTCCGAGTGCAAAAGATTGAGCATAGGCTCTATACCTCCACTATTAGCAATGTTAACTTGATTATGTGAGTCCTGATATTTCAATTGTTCATGCAAAAAAGGTTCATGGTTGTGGTACAAAATGATAATAAAAAATATGGTTCAATGGTTTTTGCTAGTAAAAATCACCTCTGCTAAGCTCACAAGTGCATAAGCTGATGCTATCTGAAGCTTTGTTTTTTGGGACTGAAGCATGTGAACTAATGGTGGAATAGCCCCTCTTTGGGAAATATGAACCTGCATGCATGAAACACAACCAAAGTATGCACTTAATAACAGGGTTTAATGACTCAGATTTACCATGTTACAAGTATGCAACTCAAATTAAATCACCTTCAAATTTGAATCAGTCGCCATAAACCGAGCAAGTAAAAAGGCTGCTAATCCTTGGCTATTTGAAAACGAGCAACTGTCATTGAAATTACAAACATTGAAAGTCTACTCGGAAACCATTTTAATAAACATATCATTATTCTATGATTTTCTTACAGAAAGCCACCACCGAAGTATAATGTTTTACCTAAGTAAATTGATGACAGGTTGTAAAGCTCCAGCTAGAAGAACTTCACTCCCAATACCCGGTGCAGAGTCTACCATTGTTTTAATCAGTTGAAGCTACAAAATAGTGCTAGTTCAGAGTTGGTGCTAGTAGTTTAAAACTATACAAAATACACGTGTGTAAAATTATATAATAAAATCATATTACCGTCGTGAAAAGTATTATAGAATCCTCTGATTGAAGCATCAGTACAAGACTGGGTAATGCATTGCGTTCAACAATCTGTAATCAGATTTCACACTCTTGGTAAACAATTGTAACCGAAGCCTTCATCAGACCAATTTACTAGATAGATTAATTCAAGTACCTTAGACACATTCTCAACATTATTATATGCCAATGCTCTTAAGGCTCTTATAGCCGTGAGCTGCACCTTTCTCGCCTTGTATTCAAGCAATTCAACGAGAGGAGGGATGCCATCTTCCATTCTAAACATGCAAAATTTTATACAAGTACAATACAAAAATTTTATACATATCCGTAAAAATAGAAAAGAAAAAAAAGAGACAAAAACCTGATAAGTATTTTAACATTGTTATTTGTGTGAGCAAGCTTGCCTATTGCTTTAATCACTCTGCTCAGAAAACCAGCAAATGATGGAGCATTGGGAATGGTCTTGTGCCTCTTTAACAAGCCTAGAAGACACAACAAGGCTCCACCATCTAAGAGAAGGTTATGATACTCCTCCTGTGATGTTAAAGACAATAAATTGAGAAGCTTGGTTATTCACACAACAAGAAAAAAGATAAAAATTTTGATTTTTTTTAATAACAAAAAGTGAGTTAATTACTTTTTTGGCAAGAGTTTCAAGGATGAATGCACATCGTTTTTTCAGTCGGTGGAGACGTGTATGCATAACTCGGGCACTGCTTTCTTCCTCAATCTCATACGGTAGATAAAGTAGCCTCACCAGAGTCTGGATAACACCATTCTTAACCAAAATATCGATAAAATCCTCATGGACTTGCGCAAAAAAAAAATAAAATTGGAAAGAAGACCAAAAAGAGTGTTCACGTGAGCATGCATGTTTACAAAAAAGGTGATGAAACAAAAATAAGAGAGAGAACATAGTACCATGCTCGGTGATTTTGCACAGTTTGGCAAAGGTGGTGACGACATCGTGGAGAAGAGAGTGATCTAAGGAGTCAAGGTGAGAGAGATTCTTGACAATGATGGAAGTAAAAGTGGGACGAAGTCGCTTGCAACGAAAATCTTGCAGCTCTTGTAATAACTTACGTTTCAAGATTTGTTTGTCATTGGAATCCATGGATAGACAAGTTCAAGAAAAGAAAAAAAAGAGAATGTGAAAATGAGAAGACCTTTAGCAACTTTTCTTTATAAATTTCCTTCTAAAAAGAAATTATTCCTAATCTTTTGTTTCTCTTTTTCCTCTTATCTCTCCTTGTCATATCTAATTACCTGCATTTATTATATTTACATTATAATAACTAAATTAGAGTATGTAATTATAATAATAATATTTATTATAATCTTTATGTAATTATTATCGAAATATTTAGTAACTGTATATAAATAAAATTAACATTTACGATTTATATCTTATCACGATGAATAACTTTTATTCTATCATTTTATATTCATTTTATATATTTGATCTTAATTACTTATTTCCTTAAATATTTATTTTGGTTTTCTTTTTAATATTGCATATTTCAAATTTACGACAGGTTCAATTTCTTTAATTTAATCTTGTTTAAGTTATATTTCATAAAAAAAATCATTAAATCTATCTATAAACGTTTTTTTTTTCCTTTCTTTTTACGTTTTCACTCGCAATAGTTAATAGTTAACAATTTTTTCGAAAACTTAAATAATCTTGTTTCTCTTTTGATTAAATGATTAAAATAGTTAATAGTTAATATGATTAATTTAATAATCATAATATATTGAAAAAAAAATTATACTCAGAGGTAAGAATGTCAGAAATTCATATTTTTTAATATCTAAGTTTTAATTGAAAATAAAGCTGAAGAATTCTTATTCCAAAAATAACTTTGTTTAAAAAAGATCAAAGATTACCTATTAAAATAAATTTAAGAATATAATTTCCTTTTTATCGTATTGTGACAATAAATAAATCTTAAGACTGGACTCTATTCGATAAAAATTTATCCATCAAGATTTATATATTCATATTATACACTTTTTTAAAAGTTAAAAGAAAACAAAAACTTGAAATTCCTCTTACTACTTGTCATGATTTAAATACAAATTATACAATTATCATTGCTTAATATCATATATTTAAAAATGTATAATAGTAATTGTCACAATCTGAGTTGTAAAGAAACCGTTAAAAAAGAAAGCTTTCAAACCTATTATTCTTCCTCTGTTATTTGTGAACTTTTCTGACTCGGGAGAGCATTGCTCTCATTCCATTACCTATTATTCTTTCTATGGTATTTCCTTGTTTTTTCTGTAGCATCTCTCATACATATTGTATGAGGTAGCTTTAGGATCCAGTGCATCTCACTTCCTATGAAGCACGGATACTTGATGGAAACATGGATATGATAGAAATACGGAAACTTAGACAAATTTATATATATATATATATATATATATATATATATATATATATATATATATATATAATTTAAATAGTTTTTATTATATATAGAATTCTTTTTCTTAGTTGTGTAATATAAATTTATAAGTTTTTAGAAAATTATTATATTAGTATTTTTTAAAATTGTGTTGAAATCGTGTTAAAATTATTAGATATCTAAAAAAAATGTCTTTTCAATTGGACGCTTTACTTATCTGAATTTTTAAATGTTAGACTTTTGGAAACGGTTTTATATAGGAAAATGAAGACCTTTGCTTCATGAAACTCCTTATTTTGATACACAAAACCTATTTTTACCATTAAACTTGGCTGAAAAAGAATATGATAAGCTTTAGAACTAGAAGTCATCTCTTAGTTCTAACCAGTCATGAGCCTTAAATTTGGGTAATAAACATAATAGGTGCTTATTTTCCCCTATCTGAGTCATTATTTTCCCCTATTTACTTGTCTTTATGTAGCTATTTTTATTAGTGAATTATGTTTAACTGTCTATTATTTTCTCAATTTCACTGTTTGGACTTCATTTACCAGAAATTTGTAATTTTATTTAATTTGAATTTTCTGAGCTACTTTAATTATTATTTTCAGGACTTACCAGAAATTTGTAATTTTATTTAATTTGAATTTTCTGAGCTAATTTAATTATTATTTTCAGGACAACTTTGGAATTTTATTGAGCTTGAAAATTAATTTTTGAATTGAAGAGGAGCTGTTACATTATCAGTTTTTATTCTTGGACCAGAATTGAATAAATTTGGACCCATTAGATTTAGTGTTGAACACTTATTTATGTCTAGCTGTCTGTTATAGAAATTTGTTAAAAAAATATATAGATAATTAATAGCAAAACTAAAATAAAAATTTGATTTTTTTATAAAAATAGAAATTGATTTTTAATGGAGTTAGAATTTAATAGAGATAGAATTTGATTTTTTGATAAAGATAGAATTTGATTTTTGATAGAGATAGAATTTGATATTTGATAAAGATATTATTTGATTTTTGATAATGATAAAAATTGATTTTCAATAAAGATGTAATTAATTTTGATAAAGATAAAATTTGATTTTTGATAAAGATAAAATTTGATTATTGATAAAGATAAATTTTAATATTTGACAAAGATAGAATTTGACTTTTTTATAGAGATAAAATTTGATTTTTAATAGAAATAAAATGTGATATTTGATCAAAGTGAGAAACTTAAATCAAGTCATATAAGAACTAATACTAACATAAGAAAACAACAAAATTAGTTTAAAAATGTTCATATTATCAAATGTTAGAATACACAAAAAAAAAAACATCCCAACATTACTACAAGGTCCACCTCTCATCATTAGTTTATCTATATAATTTTTAAACAGCAGTACAAATAATAAAATTCTTAATGTGTAGTTTAATATATTTTCATATATACATTTAGATATATAATTGCTATCTTAATTAATTTTTATCTCATATATATATATATATATATATATATATATATATATATATATATTTATTGAGCACGTGAGTAGAATCTTACATTGAATAATAAAATATATTAGCACTGTTGAATCAATTATATATTATATTCTTAATATATATTTCGATTAACACAATAAAAAATATTATGCATATTAAATTTGGTATATTTTTAATATTTTATATTAAACATAGCATACACATTTCAAAATAAATTAATTTATATTTACTATATATAAATATAACAAATTTTATAATATGATTCAATATTGTATTCATTTTTGAAAGGTAATAATGTAATACAAAAGTGTAATTGAGATAAAATATTAAAGAAAACTAAAATCAAAATTTGCATTTGGGATTAAAATGTAACTAATTACAATATAAATATAAACAGGTCAACACAAACATAAATTATTAATTATATTAAATTATATAATTACAATAAACCTATACGGATTACTGTTTATTTATTTCGTCAAATTAATTATTGTTTTTCAACACTTATATAATAATATTTAGATACTACCTAAACTTAAAATTTATGTAATTCATACATCAGTTATCAAGACAAACTATCTAATTTTTTTTTTCACCAAATCACGGTGATTATTTTTGTTATCAATTAAAAAGTAAATATTAGGCCAATCTCTTGGATAATTAATATAGTATTTATATTTTATATTAGTGTTTTTTTTTTCAATAACTCAAACAAATTTAGTATAAACTATTTACTATAAACAATAATAGAAAATTTTGAAAAAATAATACATAAAGAAGGTAAATGAAAGAATAACAAAGAAGAATTAAAACAAGAAATAATATGACTCAATTGAAATGTTAACCAACTCCAATATACATCTACAATGTAATTCATTTTGAAACAGATATTACAATTTACAATTTCTCTCTCATTAAACTCTCACTCAACTAACAATATTTATTATTATACAATTGATTAACAAATCTCACTTAACAAAACTCATAATACAAATTCCTATTTATATTGTATAACTATTATTATTATATAAATACATAAACTATTCCTAATTATGTATATTAACCATTTCTAATTATTATAAGTATACAAGTTCCTTTTGACTAAAACTTAACAAACAAAAAGAATATATAGAATAAAGTGAAATTTAGGTTTACTAGATTGCTTCATGCACTCAAAACTTAGAATCTACAAAACACTAGAAAATTGTATATTGTGTTATTATATTCTTGTGTATCTTATATCCTTTATATAAGCCTTACAAAATGATAATTGCTTTAATATATTTGTCATATTTTACTTTTTTTTTCTAGAAAACTTTGTTAACTATATTGATTTTTAACATATTTGTCGTATTTTACTGTGTTTTAGAAAACTTTGTTAACTATATTGATTTTGCAGTGAATCCCTTAATTTGAGTTGAGTGGAAGCTCATAGAATGATTTGATTTGCATCTGACTTTTTTTTTTTTTTTAAAAAGAAGATATTTAAAAATAAAATATATAATATAACCATTAATAAGATTTGAATGTTTATTGTGAGTCATATTGTTTCTCTTTTAAAGTTCTTACATAAAAGTAGTAAAAAATAGTATCATTAAATTAATAAAAAAATATTAGAATTCTTAAAATATTATTTCTTAAAATATAATTAAATTAATAATTATATATATATATATATATATATATATATATATATAT
>Ga0209700_102276_pt1 | contig 39196 bp, 20 predicted proteins | sample SiratroredBW_FD_187528 | JGI IMG/M metagenome (GOLD analysis project Ga0209700, IMG submission 187528) | Root nodule microbial communities of legume samples collected from California, USA - Siratro red BW (SPAdes) (version 2) | ecosystem: Host-associated > Plants > Roots > Nodule | place: USA...
TGAATCATACTTGCCTCAACCACATTCCTAAGTTCTAGACCAAGCTTCAAATCTTCATGAATCTTCATGCATTCCACATATGATCATAGGTCTTGAACTTCTTCACACATGGTTGGCTTCATCAAATACAATTAGTTATCCACTGGTGCTAACAGGAGGTATAGAAGAAGGGCATATTGCTGGAGGCACATTTTGTTGATACAAATGCGGTGTACCTGCGGTATAAGAAATGTGGGAATGCTTTGGTCTATACCGAGTTGATGGATAACCACCCAAATGGGCTGTGGTTGAGGCTACTTGTCCTTCTCCTTTTTCTTTCCCAAGTTGGACCCAGTTTTCTTACCGATCGCTGTCGGACCTTATGCAATTTTGCCTATCTTCAAACCAAGCTTAATTATTTCCCCAGTGATGACAATGTCAACAAAGTTAGAAGAAACACTGCCCAACATATGTTCATAGAAAGGAGACTGTAAAGTGCCCATAAACATAGTCACCATTTCCTTATCATGTAAGGGTGGTTCCACTTGAGCAGCCAATTTTCTCTATCTTTGGGCATACTCATTAAAAGTCTCATTGCCTTTCTTCGACATGTTTTGTAGCTGTAGTCTATCAGGAGCCATATCAACATTATATTTGTATTGCTTCAAGAAAGCATCCACTAAGTCATTCCATGGTCTGATTCGAGCTAGTTCCAGATGCATATATTAGCTTAGAGCAGTGCCTACTAAACTGTCATGGAATAAGTGTATTAGTAATTTTTTATCAGCAGCATGTGTAGCCATCTTTCGACAATACATAGTTAAATGATTCCTTGGACATGAAGCACCCTTGTACTTCTCAAACTTAGGGACCTCGAACTTGGCAGGAATCACAATATTGGGCACTAAACACAGACTTGCAGCGTTTTCGTATCCAAAATTGCCTCCTGCTTCAATAGCTCTGAGTCTTTCTTCTAGAAACTCTAACCTGTTCTTGGCTTCTTTAGCATCATGGGACATTCCTTGCAAAGCACAGGGTTGAACAATGGGTTGTGTAGTTGTAGGAACTACAATATTGTCAACATTTGTTCCAGTTATGCTAGCATTTGTTGCATATGAACCAGTTCAGGCTGATTTGTAGGTGTCCCTGAAGGATTCACTGAAATAAGTGGTGGTGGTTGTTCCTGCTCCAATTGACCTTCATAAGGTTGAGTATAATTTGGAGGAAGACCACATATAGGCCATCCAGTATGATCAAGTTTAGGCACCGGGACCATTCCAATCTATTGCACCACAGGATTGGAAGAAGTTGCTTCTTCGTTTCTTACCACTAAACTTTCCCTAGTGCTCTTCATGGCAGTTAAGGCCTCAAGTATCTGACCGATTTGGTCATTCAGTTGGTTGATATCATTTTTCACGGTGTTGACTACTTCAATCAAGTTTTCCATCCTTCTGCGATTTGCACAAGTTTCGTGTCGGTGTTGTAGAAATTTAGCAATTATTGCGTCTTTTTTGTTATTTTTATTTAAAAGAGTTAGAAAAAGGTGCAAAATACACGACGTAGAGATATTATTGTCAAAAATTATGTTTTTTAGTTTTATATTTTTATTATTATTTTTTTCATGATTATTTACAGAAGAATTGCAAAGATTGAAAAATTATGTAAAATGGAAAAGGAATAAAAGACCATGAACTATAAGAATTGTAGCATACGCATGGAGAATTAACAAGAATCTGAGCTTTATTCATTAATGAGAAGCGAGTTGTCAAGTGACAACTTTATTACATGTATTCAAGGCAGGAAAGGAAAAACAAACTAACTGTTGTCCAATGACAACTTTATTACATGTGTCGTAAGCAAGAAAGGAAAAAAGAGCTAACTAATCCCTACTACGAGCAACCATTTCCTTCATCAATCCAACCAACCACTTGCAGTATTCTATAAAGCTTTCAACTTCCTTAGGTACCGTGCGAAACATCAAAGTTACATCAACTTCCCTTAACATTCTCGGGACATCTTCAATAGCCGCATTAGCCAATGAAGCCAACTGGGAAAAGCATGTCTTCCAATGCTCAATGAGTCGCTCACGCCCTTCTAAGCGTTCTTCCGCCTGCACAATCCTAGCCATGTATTCCACCTCCTTTTCTAGTTGTTCTCCGCGTTCCTTGTTCGCCTTGTCCTCCCATTTTTCTGCCAAATGCTCCAATTTATCATTTTGAAGAATAAAAATATGGAATTTCAAAAGACTAAAAAATTTAAAACATCTTTAAAATAAAATAACAAAGATACAAAATTGATAAACATAAAAACAATCGTAACAAACCAATTTCAAAATGAGAACTATGTAAACCCTGATTTTCTTTTATGGAAATACGTAGGACCAAGGTCAATCCTTGTCGGGTCCAAAAAAAAATATGCTTATTTGTCTTATTTTTGCTTATTATTTTTATTTGCATAATTGTTATTTATTTGTATTATGTTTATTAGCATGTTTTCCTTTTCTTGTTTATTTATTTGTTTTGCTTTTATGTTTGTTTGTTTTGTTATTTTATTTGTCTTTATTCATATTATTATTGTTATTATTTGGAGAAAATGGCATTTTGTAAAACCACACTTATTTCTATTCATTTGATTAAAGGTATCGTCTTAGGATGGGCGTTGTGGGGTGCTAATACCTTTCCAACACATAACCGACTCCCAAATCTTGAATCTGGTTCGTAGACATTTTAATTTTGGTTTTTCTATGGTTTTCCATAATAAGCTATAATGGCGACTCCAATCTTTATTTAAATATTTTTAAAAAATTAATTTTTGATAACCCCGTTGTGATTCTAGTTGTGACAGATTTTATTACATTAAACACGGAGATATGATACAATTTGATAGGAAAATATCTTACCAAATATTTCCTATTATTCGGTATTGGTTATGTTCTTTGTTATTATATATCTTTTTTGTTATAAATATTCCTTGGTTTTTCTCTTCTCAACATGGTACAAGAGTAGTACCAAACCCCATGAACCATTTTGTTACTAATCCTTTCAACAATGATGATGGCACATTGAGTTGGGAAAATGTGTACAAGGCTTTGAGGGTTGGAGGCCTAAAATCCATGACATGAAATATGAGGAAAAGAAAGGAATCATTAAGTGTTCTTGCAAACAATCAAAGCTTTGGAGCAAAGCCCAATTTCAACTTTAACCTCAAAGGAAAGAGAATGGTTCAGGATTATAATGAATTTGAAGAAGAGGAGTTGAACGAAAAGATTGACTTTAAGGCATTTAGTGTTGGACTTGACTTTATAGCAACGGGAAGAGCGACCACTAGAGATAATAGAGGCGTAGAAGGAGGTCAAAGTCAAAATGGTGGAAGTGCTTCGTCTATTAGATGTTTTATTTGCAAGAAGGAGGGTCACACAGAAAGATTCAGTCCATCGAGAAAAAAGTAGGCTAACAACCTTGATAGATAATCCAAATTTGGTAGATAGTCTAGTTCAAATACTGTCTATGTTTGGTAAAACAACTCTAGTGGAAGGCAATTATGAATCGTCAAAAGTCCTTATGTTGTCGAGTAGTGCTACTGATTATGAGTGGATAATGGACTCTGAATGCCCATTCCACATGACACCCAATTGTCTACAGTTCTATAAGTTTATAGAACTTGAAGAAGGTTAAGTTGTCCTTGGAAATAACAAGTTTTACAAGATAATTGGTGTTAGAACTATTAACTTTACATGATAGGACTAAGAGATTTCTTAAATAAATTAGGTTTATACCTACCTTCAAATGTAACCTAAAATCCCTAGGTGAGCTTGGAAAGAAGGGACATATGTTTAAAGGTGAGCAGAGAATGTTAAAGTATAGGTACAATTGGCTCTAGAAAGAGGGGGGGGGGGTTTAATGGAGCTTTAGACTCTTTTCACAACAAATAAAAAAATTGTCTAGTACATTTTCTATTTGATTGTCTAACAGATTGTTCGGTAGAAATATTTTTTTGTTAGAACCATGTAACAGATCATCTAACAAGAAGAATGGAGTAAACAACAAAGCATGAGCAACAATAAGAGTAATAAGAGATTGACATACAAAAATTTATCTTGGTTCACCCAAATCTAGGCTACATTTAATCTCGTTAAGCAACTTCTAAAGAGCTTCCACTAACTAACACAATTGGTTACAACAAGTATTCTCACCTCTCCAGGTTACAACGAGCATTCTTCCCTCTCAAAGTTACAACGAATCTTCACACTTTCCTGGTTACCTCTTCTTAACCTCCCCCTAATATTTAGAACTCTCAAAAAAACAAAGAACATTATCAAAGAGAGCACAAAGAAAGCTCACAAAGGTATATCTTCACAATGTGAAGAATTACAATGGTTTAACACTCAGCTTAAAAGACTAGATGTTGTAACAACTTGACTAGAGACTCACTATACCTTTTGTATCTCAGCAAGATCACTTAAATAGCTAGAATTTCATGGCTTGCCTCTCTTTCGTTCTTCACCTTCAATCTCCTTTTATAGCTTTATGAATTCGTACTTGAATTGGTTAATTTTGGATTTTGTAATATCTTTTATCTTCATCTTTTTTTCCAAACGCTCATAACAAAAGGCCTAGATTTGTAATATTTCAATTTTTTTATTTTGAATCTATTTAAAAAGTTAATTCAAAAGTATTTGCATTATAGGCTAATAAAAACAAATCAAAACATAATCAGAAAATTTTTCTTTCCAGATAATACGTGATGCTAAAATAGAGTACTTGAGGTTTTCAATTTGTTTCTATTTAAAAAAAAGACTTAAAGATATTCAAAATATATCATAGTTGACAAAATATGTTAGCAAGATAATTTTAAAAGAGATAATAAAGATATTTTTGTTTTCTAACACCACGCTATCAATATCTTTTTATTCCACAAAACTTACAGATAATTTTTTTATATAATATCTCTTTGGTTAAACTTGATTTTAGCATATACATGTATTTAGAAGATTTTATTTTTCACAATTAATTGTTTTAATCAAATGTGTTACACGTTCAACATGTTCATCAATCCGTCTAAGCTAAACAAAATTGTAGACGCTTAAAAAATCTATTGTATACTGCAACTTTCACTAACCATTGTTACATCATTTAAATCACGGATAAAGCATATCATTCAAATCACAAATAACACATTCAATCTGAATTTTGTTACATAATCAACCAGTCTTAGCAAACTGTCTATCATGAACACATGTTGTAAACACTTAAAAAGTCTATTAGAAATTGCAGTTGTACAAAACATTGTTAAAAAAATCAAGATATAAGTATATCATTCATTTCATTTTTGTTATCATCAAAACATAAAAACATAAATTCCACATATGATTTTCTGATCATGAGACTGTCTCAATGTAAAAGTGATAAGGGGATTCATGATAATGGGTTTAAGGAAGAATGGTCTTGGAATGTGTATAGTATTTAACTTGAGATCTACTATTAAGAAGATTGTCTTATTTAAGAATGAGATACGACATAAAAGGTTTGGTCATGTAAACTAGAAAAAATTAATTGAGTTAAAAAACTAAAAGTTGTTTGACATTGACAAAATTGAATAGTTAAAATTTTGTGAACATTATATCCAAAGTAGAGCTTGTAGAATTCAATTTAACCCTAAACTCTAAACTATATCAATTCGGGTTAAACACATATTTCATATCAAAATTTGAGTGGATATTGATTCAGATTCTAATTAAACTTATCATATTAGCTTATTCAAGTTTAATAATATTACATAAATTTGTTCAATCAAAATACATTTGCATATTTGAGTAAGAATTAGATTTTAATATAATAACCTTGAGAACTAATGTTTATGTATCATACGTATTCCAACAAAGTTAGATTTAATTTAGTTTCAAAATTTTGAAAAGAAAAAGCTTATCTCTATATTGATTAGCTAATACAAAATCAAGGCTAAGGTAATACAAAATTAAAGTTTTCCTATAAAAAAAAAATAATTTTGTTAAGCGAAAGGATATGATTGAATTCAATTTAGCTTAAAAATCAGTTTATTTGACCCCAGACCTTGTAGAACTTAAGTCACCAATGTAGGACTCAAGCTGTGAATGATTATTACTATGACATGAATCGAGACGTGATAGATTATTAAAAGAAAATAAACCTTGTTAATATTGATGATTATAAATCGTACTATTTTGAAACACTTATTTTAAATACATATATTTTTATTTATGTTTTAAAACGGTCAAAAGAAAATACTAGTGCCGTTTGAAATGTAGAAGAAATACGATATATGGATAAGTTCTATAATCCTTGAAAAAATTGGAATGCAAATCAATTTTATTTCTTTCATTTGGGTACATGTCCTATAAATTATCTAATTTGATGTTACTCTTGAGCTAATCTCAATAGATAGCATTCGCCAATAAAATCGTTTAACTTTTTCCCCAAAATTTTCGAAGCTTTGGCCAGAAGCATAATATCACAAGCATAGCCATCTGCAGCAGCAGTAGAAGAAGGCACAGATCGAAATGCAATGTGCTTCCATTTTATATCCTCACACACATAAAATATGGTGTTTTAAGCCAAATCTTTCGGCGACTCCACCGCCCCAACAACAACAACAAGAAGGAACCTCTCGAGACGAGAAACCCAAGCTCATAACCAGTGCTTCTAATCCATTTGTGAAGCACTGCCTCAAGCTCCGCACCTCCTCTTCCTATCGCAGCGCTCACGCTTCTGCTCTTGTTGTGGGTGCTACCCCTATCAGGTCTCAAGCTTTTCTTCTGCTTTTCTCTGAATTCTCTTTTACTGGGTTTCCTTTTGGTGGGTTGAGGTACTTTGGCAGCGACCCTTTTATGATTTTCTTCAAAAAATCTTTGTTGGTTGCATATGGTTTTGAAGCTACATGGCCTTCAAAATTCCAATCTTTCAAAAAGTTAAATTAATGAGTTTTGGTTGAAATATTGTGCAACTTGCGGAACATGTTATCTCAGATAGTGTTAAATTGATCATTAATAAAGATAAGTTAGAGAGAGCATGTTGTGAAAAGCTTTACGTTAAATTTTATGCTTGTGCTATCACTAGTTATTCAGCTGACAACAGTTAGTAAGCTTCAAGTTACGTTGTCCTAACTAAGCTTAAGAAGTTCAAAATTAATATGATAAGTGGAAACCTATGCGGCTGAGTTCAAATCCTCAAAGTAACATTGATTAAACAATGTACTGAAATTAAATTTTTGCCTGAACCTTATTGTTTGTGTTCTTGTCTATATTTAAAATATCACATCAATTATGTGCAAAATTACAATTTCAGGCAGAATATGGTTTGACTCATCCTTTTTAGTTTTTATAGATGGTTAGCGAGGACTTAACTTATTTTATATCATCTTTTTCTCCACAATTAAAATATGGATGATATGTATTACTAAAATTATGGAATAAAACTACATGGGTGAATGATATATATTGTTGTTTGCAGAGAAATCCGCAGGTTTCAAGAGTCATTACAAGATGAAAGTGTTTCGATGGATTGTTTAATTCTTCCGGACAAAGCTGAGATTCCTGATGGGTTGGATAAATCCACTGCTTCTATTGTGCGTGTGAGCTCCGTAGTGATGAGAAAGCTTTCAGGGCTGCAAACTACTGACTCTCTAGATGCAATTGCCCTTATGAAAATTCCTGCCAGTTTTTTCAATGTTGATGATGATCAAAAGAACTACCAGAAATGGTTTCCATCTGTTCATCGGATTTTAGTCCTTGATGGGATTCAGGTGATACATAATGTCACTTCTTGACTTTACCATTTTGGGTCTCTGAATTATTGCCTGATCATTTTTCTTGTGGAAGGTGGCACCAATGTCCTGGTTTCACCTATTTTACAGTCATATTTTGCACTTCTGATTAATGTAGGCCCTATATACTTCTTATTGGAAACCCCATATACTTAAATTGAATTACCAAGTTTTCATAAAAAATTCAATTACTTAATCACACTAGGTTGTACAATTTATCAATGATCATTCTCTGGGTAGAATATGAACCACAGCTCTATAGTCTATATTCCTAATTTTTAGAGACAAAATAATAAAATTAATATCTCAAGTTCATGTTTCTCAAAAGAAGTTCAGAATCATCTCCAGTTCTCCACAATCATTGCTCCCCTCATCCTGCATATAGCATATAGGAATGTAGAATATCCATGGACTTCAATTATGAAAGGGGCTTGAATAATCTGTTTGTGCTGTGTTCTTTTTTGTCAATGTTTCAAAGTGTAAACATTGTGAGAATCTTGTTGGTTTCAAAAATTTCATGTGCCAAGTGACATTTTAGAATTGTTCTCTGCAGGATCCTGGCAACCTTGGTACATTGCTCAGATCAGCTGTGGCCTTCAGATGGGTAAGGAATTATCTCCACTAGGCATATGGTCACGGAGCATTGTTTTCCTATCATTCTACTTATGCTCTGTGCGTGCTTTTCTAACCCTGTTTTATATTCATGGTATATGGTTCCTATGTTAAACTTTCACTAGTTTCAGGGAATTGGAACACATCTTCTCATCCAAGAGTTCCTGATATATACATACCTTCCAATTTGTATAATGTGTCGAGGTTTTACCTGTTTTCATTGATGTTTTACATTTCAATCAAACCTGTAGAATGTTATGCTCATTCATAATCCTTTTAATTGGCAAATTCGTTTGTTTGCATTGACAAATAGGGAATAAATTTACAACTTAATTTTCTCATCAGTAGGAATTTCCTCCCATTGTTGTCAAACTCGAGGCTCAGAAGGGTGGGAGCAAGATCATAACTCGAGGACTGTAAAAAGATTGACAAATGCAGTCCTATACATAAATAATAGCATAAAGAAGAAAAATAATGTATGACTCCTAATAACTTATTAGAAAGTAATACACTCAAACAAACGACATCAAACAACAAACCCAAAAACACAAAGAAAAGAAGAAAAGGATAATAATGTAAATAGCTGTCATGAGGATAAAAATATCTTTAGGATCTCCATATTGATTATGATAAAATATCTTTAGATCTTCCTACTTATGCATATTTTATTTTCTTATTTTAGAGATATTTATTATTTCGAATAGAGGTGTTGAGAATGTAATTTGTGAGATTGTTATCAATTAAATTATGTATTGTTTTCTTGTGTAGTTCAAGTTAGTATCGGACTTTCTGATCTTGAGAGTTCTGTTTCCACTCCTGTGCAAACAGCAAAACAATACGTGCCACTGTAGAAGATCATAATGTCAATAGTTGCATCGTCAAAAGATCTGCCACGTGTTGCCATCGGTACTTGCACATGTAGCCCACGAACCCAATTCTGGCAATACCCATTCATTGTGATCGCAACAAACAACATCGTTGGGAACCCTGAGTCCATTCCAAGGGATGGTAACTTCCCATTTGACTTTGTTTTTAGTAGATTTGAGATTTTTTGTCAAATGGGGTTCCCTTTGCTATGACATTGTTTTGATTTTGCAACGTTTGAGGTGAAATTCATCCTTTTAGGTCCTAATGATCTTTCAAATGTGGTGGGTCCCCATTAGTTTGGTGGCCAAATTATTTACAGTGGACCTAGTATATTCGGAGGCTTATCAAAAGACAGTCAAGATCATACCACATCGATGGTGGAGGATTGGGGTCAAATGACTCCATTTTTGTGATTTGGGATAATAAAGATTCACTAATTGTAACTTTGATGTGGCATTTTGTGGTTGGTGAGGTAAGTGAAAACTACATGTTCTATTCCTACACTAATGGGATATGGGATGACTTAAATAACTCTTTCTTCACTGAAGAAGGATTATGTTGCCTGCTATGACATTGCGAGCAAGATGTCTAATATGAAACAGGGTAGTCACTTTGTGTTCAAATATTATAAGTCTTTTTTTTAAGGGTTGTGAATCGATCTAGATCAATACCAAAATTTCAGGAGTGTGTAAAGCAAATGTTGTTGCACATGTTGAAACTATAGACAGAAATTTCTTTTGTAAGTTACATCAATTGTTCAATGAAAGAGATCAAGTGGATTAAGTCACATTTGAATCATGACGTTTGGACTACTACTCTCTAAAGTAAAAAAGAGTTGTCTCTTGATTATAAACTATAGTGTTTTACTTAGTGGTAAGAACTCGATTTAACATAATCTTCAAATTCCTGTATGACTTGAACTATGAGTATGATCAAATTAGGGTATAAATCCTAGGAAACCACTATTGTTGCAAGGGAAGAAAAAATATTAGAAGGTTGTTGTAATTCATGAGAAATATCCAACACAGGCTTTGCCATGACATGACAATAGGAAAAAGGGTCTACAAGGGTCAAACATTGGCGATAAGTCCTATGTAAAAGGCAACTATGAAGAATATTGTTCATACTATAAAAGATCTAGGCATACTAAGAAAAGGTGCTTCAAACTCCACAAAAGAGATAAGTTCTTGAGCGCATGAGAGGCAACAAAGGAATCTTACACATATGGGCATACTAAGAAGTGGAAGAATCTACCTGATCTTGACAATACCTGGGAGTTGGCTGAGAAGTTGATGCTAGCTTTCCCCTCTTTCCACCTTGAGGACAAGGTGACTCTGGGCGACCAAAATGAAAAAGGAGAACATGGAGAAATTACACCCTTGAAATACACTTCCTGCAGGAAAGGGAAGAAAAATAACTAAGGGAAAGGGAACCATAATTGTAGGAGGTTAGTTATAGGAGAGAGAAATGTAAATAGGAATTAAAAGCTATTTCGGAGGGTTGGGGGAGGGGCAGAATAGAAAAGAGTGAAGTGAAATATTGGGAGAGCATTGGCCTCTTGAATGTCAAATATCTTTCTATTGTATTTTCCTTGTCTATTCAAACTTCCATAAATATACTTGAATTTACACTTTTGCAGATTTGAAGGTTTATCAGACTGATATATCCTTCCTCTGCAGTCACACTCCTTCTGTTCTTCTTCATCTATTTTCTTCCGTATTCTACTACTATTTCTATTCATTATATCCTAACTCTGTATGTGAGCACTTGGAGAACCGTTACAGGTTCTACCTTGGGACATGAAGAAACAAATCAAGTCATTGCTTCACCTTGTTCAACTCAGACGATTTGATTATTAGATGATATGATCTAAAGGTCTAATCTCAACCGTCTAATCTAAGACAATCTAGTCTTCATAAACAAAGACAATCTAGACGTTCTATGATTTTAATCATAACAAATAATGTCTAGTACATGAACTAATATCTCGGTTTTAAGTATGTTCATAAGAAAGAACTACAAAATCATCATGTGATTAGAAGCTTAGACTTTGTTAATTCATCATGCTATTCCTTCATGTGACTCCATAACAACATTCTGAAGATAATACAAGAGAAGATGAGAGGCTCAAGATGTAATTTAGTTTCAATTTATTAGACCATGTTAGAAAGTCATCAAGCATGTTGACTCACGAGTTCCATAAAGATTCTAACATAATAGAGAGCAACTTTGTGTCGTTGTATGCTAAAATTGGTATTATTAATACAAGGAAATGATGTTCAAAACTACAGTACTTTGAAGCATGCAAGATGAGTAACTAAAGGTACTTTGAAGCATGCAAGATGAGTGTAGCAAAGTTCCTTAGCTAAAATGGTACCAACCTTTGCTACAACTCTGACACACAATAGAAGGATGCAAGTCACCTTAGTCTAACGACTATAAATAGAAGGTTCGTCATGTAGAACCAACTAATGATCCCACGCACTTTGTATGAACTTCTGCTTAAAATCTTTTGAGTGCTAGATCATAGGATGTCATACAAAGTGTTCTATATTTGTAAAACATTCACTATGTGAAGCTATCACTGAACAAAAAAAAATTTATAAGTAATACACTCTCCTTTATTTCTTTTTTGTCGAAGGTCATATGGTTCTTCAAATGGGTTGTCAACCAAATGGGTTGTCATGACGACAACCACCATACCTATCGACCATGGCTTGTTTGAAGTTTAAGCATGATACATGATATTTTGTTTCATTCAACAGATTAAAACAGTGATGACCCATCCATGCTCCACTTTGTGAATTTTCTCTTCACCTCCTCCAACGTGTTTTGTACCGTTACTCCTCTGCGGGATTCCATCACTCCACCTTCGTTCCTCGTTAGTTTCTTTAGAGGATGGAAGAGGAGGAATACTCTCCCTAACATTGATTGAAATTTATTGATAACCACCAATTTTGGTGGCACTTGTCATTGATTTTCTCTCCACGTTTTTGTAGGTCCTAGTAAATCTAAACTAATAAGAGAATGTTTCAAAAAGAGTATTAAAAAGTGTTAATATTTCATATTTTAGAAATTGTAACATTGCATCTGTGAATATTAGAATTACAATTTCTTTCTTAATTTTTATTCAAAGTGAACATGTTTGCATGTGACAGGATGGAGTTTTCCTTCTTCCCGGCTGCTGTGATCCATTAAATGAGAAAGCTCTTCGGGCTAGCCGAGGTGCCTCCTTTCAGATCCCTGTTGTTTCTGGCAGTTGGAATCATCTGGAGTCTCTCAAAGAAGAATTTCAAATGAAGTTGCTGGCTGGACATCCAGAGCTTGAAGAGTTGGTGAAGCCAGTGTGCTCACTCTCTCCAACCTTCTGTGATTCCTTATCAGATACACCATTGTGTTTGGTTTTAGGAAGTGAAGGAAATGGCCTTTCAGAAAAATCCCTGCAGGTTTGTGAACTTGTGAGCATTGCAATGGCTGGAGAATACGAGTCGCTCAATGTTTCAGTTGCCGGTGGAATTTTCTTGTACATGCTACAACCAAAAAATCCATGATTCTGTATTTTGTGCGCTCTCATTTAAGTTCATCATAAGCTTATCCTTTTTCCCATCTCTTGTTAAAATTAGAACTTAAATATCATGTAAGTTCTTATAAACTGAGCTAATGTTAAATTTGATCTCAAATTTTATACCCAATGTAAATAGAGTCGATTTTAGTTTTAGTACTCACAAAAATTGCTTGATTTTTATTCTAACATTTACAATTGGTGTTGTTGCCCCGAAAGCTTGATAAATATGATTCATTTTAGCAATCTATAAAGATTAAAATATATCACATGTTAAAATAGTACTACAAACATGGTTTTCATTAAGGATGAAAAAGAAATATACATGTAAATATTGCCGGAATTCGTCATATAGTTGTAGGTGATACTTAACTTTTAAATTATGTACACACATGAGAATGTACGTGTATCTATTTTTTTCATTTTAATTTTTATACTTGTCTTGTTGTCTTAAATTATTTAAATAATTTTTAATTCTTTTAATACTTTATTTTAAAATTTGTATGACTATAATTTATTTCCTATTATTTGGTACTAAAGATAAGAAAATATTTATCTTTTTATATTAAATTTTTAATAATATCATATTTTTGTTGTTGTTTTTTATTTTTATAATAAAATATTTAATGAATATCTGAACAAATACAACTATTAGTATGGATATATATGTTATTCATCCCAAATTTAATATTTTGATATTTACTAAAGTATTAAAGACAAGAATATGTATCAATTTTAGAATCAGGAACGAGTAATAATTCTTAATTATAATTCAAGATGCTTGTCAATTAATGATTTCTTTTTATTACAGGATGAAATTACAGAAAATATTTTCTAAAAACTAAAATTGAAACTTATTTTTCACCAAAAGAAAAATCGAAACTTGTTTATTTTAAAGAAATTAAAAATATATTTGAGTCTAATATTAGTAATTTCGTTTTGATTATATATTTTAATTCTCATAAATATATTTTTAATTTCATCTTTTAAAATGAAATTAGTTTTATTTTTTTAAGATTTGAAATATATGTATGTGGTCTATATAAAAGAGGTGAATTTTAACGTTGGTCTCTACTAATTTAACTTTTTGGTTCTATTTCATTTTAAATTATTTTTAGAATTATGTTTAAGGTAAATAAATAATATGTACTGTTACGTCTAACCTAGTATTTCTATTCTAGTGAGTGATATGTAATATGGGCTCTTTCCTGTTTATTAAACATATTAGTTAATGGTGCCATAATCATCAAATCAAAATCACTGTTTTCATATTATCTACATAAAAAAATTGAAACCAAATTATAGGACCAAAAGAAAAAATAGCTCGTTTTATTTCCACATAAACAATATCTAACCTTTCATAAAATCTTTTTTTTTTTCTTTCAACATTTGATAATGTAACAACACATAATGTGTATTGGCCCAGAACAAATGCTTCAGAAATTTCCTGAAATAAAAGTTTTTTATTTTCTGATATTCCTTCTGAATCAATCTTTTTGATGAGGTTGAGATTGGGAGAGAATAAAATCTTCAGATATCTCTCTGTACCTCAAGCTTCATTTCATGGACCGCAGGAGAATGTTTTCTCCCTCGTTATTTTGGTTGGAAATGAAAGCGTTGTATAAACCAAAAATATCATTTTGGTATCTTGGGCCTCAGTACTTGAGCCCTTATTATCGCTTGGTTGAAAAAATTTCCTTTGCATATTTGCACAGTGAAATATTAGATTTGGTGGTCCTCACAATGACCAGCAATGCTTAGAGATTCTCTCGGTATGATTTATATGATCGCTTTTCCTTTATTTTTTTTATAAGATTAAAAGGTGCATTTAAGTTTAACTTATTTTCATTTAACTTACTTAATAACATAAGGACTTCTCCTAGCATGGAATGATAGAATAGGCTATTGCCACCTTAATCAATAGAATAAAGAGGACAAAGAGTTAGAGAATAGATCAAAAGTTTTTTAGAAAATTAGGTTCATTTAAATGTGTTTGGGCCTCCCACAAGCTGTTCAAACCTGAATGCAAGTTTGAAAAGATCATTCTAGAGATCATGGAGCATCAAGATGAAGTTCTTTACTTGTATAAATGTTTAAAATAGCTTAAAATAATTTGGGTCTTGTATTTGGATAAAAAAAAATAAGGTTTGGGCCTTGCATTTCGGTCATGGATAGAATAGGGTTAGAATAGAATAGTATAGTCTATATAGGGTTGTATTTGGGCTTCCTAAAGCCCAATACAAATCCTAAAACGTCCAAAGCTTGAAGTTGGTGCACAAGGAGTTGCACACAAAGCAAGGAACATATTAATCATGTGGTAAATATGAGAGGCATGGGAAGTGTGAAAACAAATCTGATTTGAAAAGAATTTTGAATGGCCTTAGATAATTTAAAATAAATATTGAATCTCAATTTGTCATTGTTGAGGTAGACCTAAGGACTTTGAGAAAGAAGAAGAAAAAAATCCAAAACTTAGATCAGGCACATAAAAAATGATAGATTCTAAGGTGAGAGCATTAAGAGAAGAAAGAGTGTGTATTACTTCTTGCTATAATAATCAATCATTCCCTGAATATAATCATAATCCTAGAAGTTATTTTGATTATACAAAGCTTGAGAAAACTCCCTACTTTCTATGGACATAATAATGTTGATGAATATTTAGGATGGAAACAAAGACATAATGATGTTACAAAATTAGAAATTTTAAATTGGAGTGAGTTAAAGGTGTGTATGAGAAAAAAAAATGTTCCACCTTCATATGTGGAAAAGAAAGAAGTGGAGAAGGAAAAGATAAAAACAATAGGTAAAATAGAAAAATGTCTAGCCACTAGTAGAAAAAACACATTTTAAGGCGGGTGGCATTTTTGAAATTAAGTACTAAGTACAATTATACCAGCGCGGAACGCGGTTATGGAACGCGGAGGAGGCTGGAAATAGAGAGAATAAAAAGTTGAGATGCTTAATAAATACACCCGGTGCTACTCGAACCCACATTCACTTGATTAAAAGTAACCCACATTCACTTGATTAAAAGTCAGGCGCCTTATCCATTAGGCCACAGGTGTTTTTTGAGAGTAATGCTTTCTTTCAAAAAAGAAAAGCAATACCACCGCAGTTGTTAATGAACAACCGCGTTGGTATGTCCCATTTTCCACCGCGTTTATATAACCGCGATAACAACTTTGGTACTTTTTATTGCGGCTGGATTTATTGCAGTTCGAGAGCTACAATTGTAAGTCTTATAAAACCGCGGTGGTATGTGTTTTTTCTACTAGTGAGCTCATTTAGATCAAGAACTTAAAGAGATTGAGCTTAGATAAGAAAAATTAAATAGGAAAGTTCAAAAGAAAAAAGAGAGAAAAGAAAAAAAAATAAAAGAGAAAGAAAATAGAGGAAAGAACGTAAAAGAAAAGAAGAACCCTTGACAAGAATTGAACCAAACATTATCATAAATCCCTCTCTTTTAGAAACTCTTCTTCCACAAAAAAATCTAGTGAGGGTATAATTGTAAAGTAATCTTTGTCTAGGTCTGAATTAGACATTAACATAAACTCTTCCTTCATAGAAACAACCTGTGAGGAATTGCCTGAAGAAAAATTGGATATTCAAAAGTTTAGGTCACCTCATAGGAAAAAAAGCATGAATATATAAATAAAAATAAAAGTACTCCTTGGTCAGATATTTGTGTTCATCAATTGGTAAGGAGTACCTTGGCCTTGGAAGAGTGTTTATTGCTAATTACACTTTAATTTTTTGTGTTGTAAAGATGTCACCTGTTATATTGTTCTTATGTTTTTACAAGATAGTATTTGACCCTGGAGGTTCCCATAAATAAATAAACAATAATAAGGTTGTTGTCCCAGAGAACAATTCGGATCTAAGGACAAATCACTTTCAAGAAGGAGGGAATGATGGAATATGCCCTCACCACCTTAGTCATTGAATAAATAGGACAAACAGTCAGCTGGTTGATCAAGAGCTTTTTAGAAGATTGGGCCCATCTGAGCCTGTTTGGGCCTCCCACTAGTTGTTCGGGCCCGAATGCAAGCTTGAAGAGATCATTCTAGAGATCATGGAGCATCAAGATGAAGTCTTTTACTTGTATAAATGTTTAGAATAACTTAGAATTATTTTGGCCTTGTATTTAGGCCAGAACAAATAAGGTTTGGGCCATAGGTAGAATAGGATAGTATAGTCTATCTAGCGTTACATTTGGACTTCTTAAAGCCCAATGCAAACCCTAGAACATCCAAGGCTTGAAGTTGGTGCACGAGGAGCTGTACATAAAGAAGGAACATATTAAACATGTGCTAAATGTGAAGAAGAGGCATAGGAAGTATGAAGGCCACATGTCATGCTCTCATTGGCTCTTTTAGATCTAGGGTTTTATTTTTGAATTTTGAATTTATTGAATTTGGCTTCACTTTAGGCTGAGCCTAGCACTATAAATAAGTGTGTTAGCCTATTGTATTTTCATCATGGAATGAATAGAGAAATATTGTCTAAATTCAGCTTTACTTGTTCTTGTGAGAGTTAGTCTCACCTCCCTCATATCTCCTTTTTTCTCTAGACCACTTCATCCAATTCATAAATAATACACTGCATTCATTATTTTCACTGTCTCCACCATATTTTATTTAACGAGAAACTCCAAATCAAATAAGGAATCAAAGAAATCGAAACCGATTTCTATCACATAAATTGATAATATCTTTACTTAGGTAGAATATGTAACATATTTTCCTTGGTATTAACATGAAAATAAAAAAAAAAGATCTAATAGTTGATGGCTTAACTAGAATATAAACTCTTAACTCTAATACTATCTTAAAAACTAAACTTTAAATTTAATTAATTAATTGTATAAAACTAATTTTGTAAAATGAGAAATTATATTCTATTTATACCATTTAAACTAATTTTATCTTTAATCAAGAGTTTGACAGAGATCTCATAAACCATCAAGCTACACAGATCAATTTCTACAAAAACTTCACCGTTGATCCCACAGTTTTCATGGCACTGTAAATCATCCATGCCTTTGATTTTTTATTTTTAACGTGGAATTATAAACTAATCATCAGCCGTTAGATTTTGAACAGCACCATCTGAAAATTTACGTTAAACAGCATTAGTATCCATCATATTCTGATATTGCCCCCTGAGTTGAAAGTTGTATAAAATTTAAATTGATTCGTATACCATGAGCAAAATTACTTCCTATAATAATTTTAGAATGTGACAAAATATTCATATTAAATTTGGGCAGTTTTCTTGTCCATGAGTTACTTTTTGGGCTCAGTTATATTCATATAAGGTCAATTCTTAATGTTAATAACAGAATGGTCTAACAACAGAGAATACAAGTTTTTTTTGGAACAGCATTGCAATCCATCATATTCTGATATTGGCCCTTAACTTGAAAGCAGTTGTATAAAATTTAAATTTAAATAATCTCAATATAGTATGAACAAAACACTTTCCATAATAATTTGAAATGTGAGAAATATTAGAAAGGTTTCCAAACCGAGAACGATAGGTTTTCTTATCATTTATTTCAAAACGATAGGTTTTCTTATCATTTATTTCAAGATATAGTATTATATTTTCAAAAATTATATTTTTAGATATATTATAACTAAAACTGATTTTTTTACATTGAAAGATTTACTTAAATTTTAATATTTCTATCAATTTTTTAAAATTCTAAATGATTAGAACAATAATTGAAACGAAAGTTATGATTAAATTATAAAATAACGGTGTGTTTCGTAAAAGATGAAAAAGATTATGTCATTCTCATGAATCTTGAACAATTAAAATATGGTGTTGTAATTTGACGGGTTTCATGGTTGAGGTTTTTTTTTTTTTTTTTTTTTTTTTTTTTTTTTTTTTTTTTTTTTTTTTTTTTTTTTTTTTTTTTTTTTTTTTTTTTTTTTTTTTTTTTAAGAACATTGTGCATGTTATAATTATGCAAATTGTTTCTTTTGAACGAAACAAGGTGGATGCTATTTAATTTCTTATTTTTTTTGCCTTTCATAATTGTGAAACTTGAATAACTAAAAATATAATTAAGTTATATATTCTCCTTCTATTGTTTTATAATAGTCGTTTACGTTTTTTTTTACCTAAAATAAAGAAATTATTGAATTTTTCTATTTTTAATATCATTTTAATTGAGTTATCTATTATATTATTTTTAGTTTTTTATCATTCATTGTTTTTTTTATCTCTGTTATTATAACTATTTTTGACCCCTATATTGATTAAATTAAAAATATAATGGAAAAAGTTATTATTTAAAAAATTGTTACATATAGAGAGAATTTATCTATTAGAAAATTAAGAGAAACTAATGGAGAAATTAAAATTACCTGAAATTTGGAAGGGACATATATTATAGTATTTATATGTTACATGTGTGTAACATACACATATATTATATATAACATGTTTATATAAGAAATAATTTTACTAGATTAGAATATTGCTTAAAAAAAACGTGTAGGATATTTCATTCTAAAAGAACAAGTCTCGTATACTTTCTATCAGTTCAACTAAGTCAAATTTTTCTAGCATTAGATTTATTTAATATATTAATTTGGTAGGAATTAATGGTTTATGTTTCTTCTTTTTAACGGTAGTTGTGTGCATTTTTTTTACTTATATTGTATCCGACATGTTGTTGAACACATTATGTTAATGAATATTACATAATAGTAGAGATAAAAACAATAACTTTAATTTTCAGGAAATTGAAAACAAAAAATATAAAAAATCAAAATTAAAAACATTTATTTTACTATAATTAAAAATACATTTAAGTTAATATATATATATATATATATATATATATATATATATATATATATATAAGCTTTAATGAGGATGAATTGAAATATATTATTCAAGTTAAAAAAAATGTGTCTAAAATAAAATATTTAAAACTTCTCATTTATTGTAACTTGGTCAATAAACATTTACAAAATAAAAAAGAAATAAATGTTATCAATTGATAATTAAAGTATTGAATAATTTTTACGCAAATTGTTGACAAGGTTGTACCTTATAATTAAATATAATTTGTATTATTTATTTGATATATAAGGAGCCTTTATTGGTTACGAATAAATTTTTGTATTCATGTATTTGAATATTTTTTAAAAATTATGTGAATTTAAACATAAGCAAAATCTACTATTTTATTTATATTTAATATTATTGATTTAAAAACAGACTTATGTTTAAATTTTAACATTATTTACAATAAATATCATCGAGAATAAATTAGGAAATATGAAAATATACATTAATTTCACTAAAATTTTTTATCTTGATAAAAATATATATTTTTCTTATATTTAAATTCAAAGATAATATTATATTGAAAATTTATGAGGTAATAAAACGTCTCAATAAAAAAATGTTATTCTATTTAGAAAATATCATTATTTGGGATCAATAATTAGATACATAAAAATGTAATATATATATATATATATATATATATATATATATATATATATATATATATATATTATATATATATATTTATTTATTTATTTATAAATGTAATATATGTATTTATAATCTTAGAAGGTAACATCCTAACTCAATCTTATAAATCAATTTATAAAATAAAGTTTGTATCTATTTATATAGTATGAGTTGGTCTTATTTATAGTTAATACAAGATATATTAAAACTCATTATGATAAATTCTAGATGACTCTAATATTATATTAAGAAGTAAACTTTAAGTTTAACTTAATTTTATAAAATTCATTTGTAAATTAAAGTTTACACTCACTAGTTTATTATAAATTAATTTTATCATTTATTTTTATAATAATTATTTTAAAAACTATATCAATTATAATTTTTTATTTTACACCGATAAAAATATACAACTATTAAACTCCTAAATAAAATGTCATGTTTTTGTTGTATGTCATTAGCTAACGAAATGTGTAGTTTTCATATGTTGTATATTATAAAGGCCAATTTATGTGTATATAAATTGTAAAATGAATACCTAATGCAATTCCCAAGTTATTCTTTCTCAATCGTATGTTAAATTAAACTTAAATACATTTTAATCTTTTTAATAAAGTCCATTTTTCTTTTAAATAATTCATTTTGGTACTACCTTTCAAAATTTGAGCCAACGCTGTACTATTCAATATTAAATAACTTAGTCAATGATTATTATTAAATTTATCTACATGGAATACTATAGCCAACGTTGACCATTAGACACTTGTCTTGTGTAATTCAACCCTGAAACTTATCTCGATAATTTATTCAAATGAAAATTAAATAACTCAATCATAATTACTGTTAAATTTATCTACATGGAAAATTATGTTATTAAATTAATCTCTCGCTTTTGGTCAACATTGATGGTTTTTTATTTTTAACACAATTTTTCGGAACTTTTAGCTAATTCAAAACTTATCTACATTAAAACTACGAAACTCAATTTAGTTGTCTGAAAAGGGAGTCTGTTCTTTCATGTTTTGACATTGATGAGGATCATATCCAATTCACAGGCTATTCTTTTTCAATTAGCAAGGTATTAAATTAAGTTTCTGATTGCATAAATTTCAACTGATATAAATCTTTTCAGCAATATAAAAATGTTAAAATTAATTTTTTTATGAGAAAAACTTCTCTCCGTAGAAATTCACCTGCCTCGTACATATTCTAAGGCCACGCATGAGAGATTTGATCTAAGTGGCTGCTGAAGTTTGAAAATGATAGCAATGTCTATGTTTTCTGTACATAATTGAATTGTACTAATTGTCAAAACCAAAATATATTACATTATATATCTGTCAATTGCTAGAGGTTGAAGGTCAAGCCAGAAGATATATATATATATATATATATATATATATATATATATATATATATATATATATATATATATATATATATTGAAACAATATAAAATACTTTTGGATTAAATGTAAAATATTGATAAAAAGGTTGAAGATGAAGGTTGAAATAAAGATACAATATTCTAAAACAGTTGTGGACTAAAGGGAGATATATATGTATGCAATAAGTCTCGTCAAAGAAGGAACAGATGCATAAATGCTTTATGGTCTAATCATCCATAAATTGGACCAATATATAGTTTACTTTTAGGTTAGACATGTTATTAAATTATCAAACTATTCTTAAATCGGATTAAACGAATATAAGTCGGTTCCTAATGGATCGAGCCAACCAGAACTTTTGCAGATTCAAAGCACAATCTTGCTGTTCTGTAATGAGCTGATGCAGTCAGCAATGTCTGTGTTATCACGTAGGAAGCTAAAAGTGCAAGAAAACAAGTTATAGTATGAATAAATTCGTCTTAAAAATGTGTTTAGCTATAAAAATTAATAAAATAAAATAAAAGTCTCATAAAAATATAAGATGTCACTCGTTTTAATCCAACATGATAATGTAAATATCAAAATTAAAATGAAAATAGTTCAATATCTAATTAAATTTAGAAGCTAAAATAATGATATAAAAATTTATTCAGAATTTTTTTATTTTATGGATTAATGTGCCAATACTTTACATTATCTGAAACTAAAATAGTAATTTACTTCTAGAAAGAAAGAGACACATCAATTAGTTTTATTTATATGTAGATTTGATGAATATCTTTTCATTCCAAACACTTCGTTAGTATTTTTTTCTTATTATTATTTGCTGAGTAGGTTGGTAATTTGTGTCAACATTTTTGTCTGTATATCTATAGCAGACTCTTTTGAAGTAGAGAGCGGGTCTATTCAGCCATTGACCACTCTACAATTATTCAGAGAGAATATTGTAAACCCAAGCTACCAAATTGTTCAATAACTTACCAATAAACTAATGAAATTTGTTCATTCTTCTAGTTTGAATGTAAACGTTTTATAATACACAGCATTCAACAAAACCATTGAATACTTGCTGCTAAGTCAAATAAGAAGACTTGTGGAATGAGTTCCAACAAAATTTTAAGATAATAAGTATGTAAGTTTTTTTATATATTAATTATCTCCGTCATTTTACTTTTTTTTTTTCGTTTCTGGCCATCTGAAAAACCAATCCTATAGAAGAAGCAAACATAATTAACTTTACACCTCTGACTATTGCAGCCCTGATGTGAGTCTGTGCACGATAGTCAAACGCACAATTTTACACTTCTTTTGTTGAGTTCAAGACTTTGTGTGCTGGCAGATTTATTCTACTATAATATAGAATAAAAGTGTATTAAACAATCAATCAATCAAAATAAGAAATAAAAGTAGAAAAAACAAGTGTTATTATGCATTTCAATTTAAGATTTATTTAAATATTTTTTTAAAAGTATCCTAATCATTTATGTCAGTTTACTGTGAATATATATTTATTATAGATTACGATGTGGAAGTTGAAAATGAAAACATGTCAATATATATATATATATATATATATATATATAAAAGATTCTACAAAGAATTATGTTTTAAGATTTTTTTTATTTTTTTAAAAAAAGAATATTTATTAATATTATTTATTTAAATTGTTTTTTAAAAAAGATTTTAGTTTTTTTAAAATATCTTTTACATAAATATTAAAAATATATTTATTTATTATTTAGATTTAGAAAATTAAAGTAGAGATATGATTAACATTTAATTAATATATATATATATATATAATGCATTAATAAAATAAATCATAAATTCCACCATATATTATATCATTATATTTTCAAAATCTCAAAATTTTATAAGTTTATTCAAGTTTTCAAGAGATTATATTCGATTACAAATGTGATATCTAATTTCAAGTTTGACATATAGGCTATTTAAAAACATTTTTTAAAACTTGTTTTAATAAATCTTATTTTTTATTATTAGTTATAGTTAAGTAATATGCAATTTAAAAGGATTAGAGAGAATAATCACTATGTCGAATTTTCAATCAATTAATTGAGTTTCGTTAAGCAAATTGATATTGTGAAGATACAAGTGAATATTATTTAGATTTCAATTATTCATGGGTAAAATTGAGTATTATTTGGAATGCATCCACTTTTAGGTAAGAGAGAATATTCTTTGGAATACAACCACTCATTGCTAAATATAAAGGTGGAACGTATCCACTTCGAACTAAACACATAATATTATTTGGAATGTAGTTACTCTTGGCTAGGATCGAGTATATATTTTTTGGAAAACAATCACTCCTAGCTAACCACAAAATATTATTTGGAACACATTCATTATTGGTTATGACAAAGTATTCTTTGGAACACAACCACTCCTTACTAAAATTGAGTATTCTTTGAAACACATTCACACCTTGCTAAAATTGAGAGGTTTACAAAAAAAGTGATCTAAAAAGATCATTAGGTTTCTCACTTAAGGAGAGGTTACTACTTACAACGGATGTGAGATTTGATTCACTCTTTTAGGTTGTTCTTAAACATAGAGTGTTCATTGTAACAACACCAACTGCTATTTAATTATTTGTTATTTAATTAGAATTTGTTGGAATTTTTTTTCTTTTTTGTAAAATAAAATTTTCGTAGAGAAAATATAAGTCATGATATCATTTCACAAATATAAATATATGTAAACGTTTCACATCAATTGTAAATATTCATAATATATTACAAATGACGTATAAGTTTACAATAATAAGAGTTCTACATCAGAGTCTAAAACTGTTTATTCTATATATTCTAAGACATTAGAATTAGGTTCTTCATCAATCATCTAGAAAATATTTTAAAGATTCTTTCTTAACAACTCTTACTGAGCATATTCTACTTTTACTCATACAACAAGCACATATGAAAGAGAAACATAAAATGAATGTGGTGTTTATAAGTCTTAAATATTAATCTTAATAAACTTAACAAACAATGGAGGCTTATAATTTAACCTAAAACCACAAGAATTACTCTCACTTTATCATACATATGGATCTATATACCACTTTTGATGACCCAACCTGAACATCAAAAGTTATTTGAAAAGTGATTAGGTAGTTGAGTATATATCATCAAAACATTGGTACAATCATAATTATTTTTTCGAGAATTCTGGTCATCTGTCAATAAAAGATATATATATATATATATATATATATATATATATATATATATATATATATATATATATATATATATATATATATATATATATATATAAGACACACACACTTATTACCTAACCTTGGCAATGCTGAGCAGGTATCGGATAGTACCAAGTTTGGTCTGTGAAATATCCTAGTTCAGGGCACTATTCTGAACTATCCAAATATTCACCTACTTTAAATACTTCCTTAGACCCAGTCCCTGCCTTTCATCTTCAATGTATGAAACTGTGACTTTCCAACAATAAACACTCATATATTAACTTGGTTTCAACTCTGAAACCTAAAACTCTTTCACAACAAACATACTTATGACATTTTCATCAATCACATAACATAAGGACTATCAGGTTATGACATATATATCTCCTCAATTCATGAATTGTACACAATAGTCAAACAAATTCAACCAGTAATTAATAACATAGCATACAAGTAACTTTCTTTTATCCAAATACATCAAAATACATACTTTTACTTTATATGTATATATATATATATATAATTTTTAAATTATTATAAAATAGAATAAAATAAGAATTAAAGCAAGAACTTTAAATAAATGTAATTCTTATAAATCTATAGATGACTTAAATAAAATGAACAAAATCAGTGCGTAACTGGCGATAAAATAAAATAAATAGGAGCAATGTGTAACTGGAGATAAAATAAATAAATAAATAAATTAGGATCGGCGCAAAACTGGAGATAAAATGAATGAAATAAATAAAATAAACATGACCAGTGCATAATTAGAGATAAAATAAATAGGATCAGTGCGAAACTAGAGATAAAATAAATAAAATAATGAGGATCTGTGAGTAACTAGAGATAGAATAAATAAAATAATTGGAATTTGTGCGTAACTGAAGATAAAATAAATAGAATTAATGCGCAATTGGAGATAAAAATAAGTAGGATCAAAACACACACATAAATTTAATACAATTATTATTTGTATAATACACAAATTTAATACACACATACATCAAATACAATTGGAGATACAAAATACTTTTCAAATGATAACATAAATCAAAACTTAAGGTTGTTTAACTCTTATTTAAGATAAAATAATTAATATATTTATTCGAAAATAGGGATGTTACATTCTTACTCACAACTACAAAGGTTAAGGATGACTTAAGATTTTGATCTTGAAAGAGATCTTCTCCATATGGAGCTTGAGAAGAAAAGAGTCCTTGCAAAATTTTATAGTTGCTATGAATGTTTTCTTCTAGTATGGTTTCTTTTTGCATCTAAGTATGCTTTGAAGCTTCAAGACACATTAAATATTCTCAACTTAACATTGAATATGTGTGGCTTTTTTAACAACACATCTAGAACATGACAAAGTTTTATAGTCATGGGCAGATAGTTTCTCTCCATCTTTTGAGGAAAACACATTATTTCTAAAGAAACTCCTTTAAATATGTTCTAAATAGCATTAGCATGTAAACAATATATTATTTGTCACATTTAAAAAAAAGTATAAAAAAAGTTAAGTATTAGTGAATACCCATATTTAGACATTTATTTTTATTTTTGATAGCTTTTATATATAAGTATTTTATTTTTATTATGAGTTCCATTAGTTATGACGTAAATTTAAGCGACTCAAGTCATAATGGAATCAATATACCTAGATTGTTACACTTTTAAGAAAAAAATATTTGTATTTTAACTATTAGCAAAGTTTTTTTTAATATATGCTATTAATCTAACAATTGGTATGAAAAAACTAATAAGGTTACTATTGAAAAGAAAGAGTTGTACTCTTACAATTGACTACAGTTTTTAATATACTAAGAATCATTTAATCCAATAATAAATATTTTGTGTATATAAGTTTTTTTTTTTTATCATATCTAATAACCCCGATTTTAGTTTCTTGCATAGTTATTATTCTTGTAAATTTATATATTAAGTTTTCTAATGTAGTTATCTTGTAAATTTATATATATTAAGTTTTCCAACGTAGTTATCTATTTAGTGAGGAATTTAGAAAACAAAATATTAGGAAAACATCATATTCTTTGGTTCTAATTTATATTTACATTAATTATATCTCATCATTGATGTTGAAACTCACTTTTATATAAGTTATTAATCTGATGTTGTTTCTACACTCGTAACATTAATATTTGTATATTTACATTTGTTTATCTATCACCTGATATAAAAGGTTGGAAATACGTTACTAAAAAATTTATATTATAAAATGGTTATACTCTTCATATACTAAACTTCCAAATGATAACGACAGGAAGTTGTCTTTACTTTCTGAAGGAGCATTCAACTCCACCATAATCCTTGCATTATTATTCATAGGTGTAAGTATGAAACCAGATGGTCAAACTATATACTTAAACTGAACAAAACCAAATTAACTTGAAAAGTAACTATCTAGTTCAAATTTGATTAGTATTTTATTTGAAAAGCCATCTTTATAGGTATTTATCAAAAGGGAAAAAGTCAAATAATTAATTTATTTCATGTTAAAAGTCAAATTATACAAGTTAACTTTCAAAAAGATAGGTGCGAGAGAAATTGTAGAGTAAAAGTTAAAGTACACAAGTTTAACTTTAATTTACAAAATAAGATTAGCCCATTTAAATTGTATTTTATTATTTTTAGTGTTGAATTATGGAGAAGTGTATCTATACCTAACCTAATTGATCAAATAAATGTTGTTATATATAAAATATATCAATACATAATAAGTATGTTCCTTTTTCAATCAGAATAGACAAGTGTTTACAGATAATTAACTTTGTATGATTGATATGAGTTAGTATATAATTAACCTTTTTTAAAGAGTAATATAGTTTAACTTAAAGAAGACATATTAATATAGAAGCTTAATACTTATTTTGTTTTAGCTTTTCCTTTGTCCATATGGCCCCTATATTGTCCCATTTAGTTCTTTTCCATTTGTAAAGTTGGACAATATCGTCACAAATGATTATAAATATTTAAATTTTGATATTTATAATTATTATTAAAAAAATATTTTTTATAATATAAATAAAATTTTTAGTGTTTTATTTTGTTATTATTTTATTATTTTATTTACTTTGTTATTATATAATATTATATAAATTAATATAAAATAATTTATCGTAAAGTTTTTAGGTCTTGGGTTTTTCGATTTGGCTAACGATGACTAAATCTATGTTTACAGCTATACACAACCTACTAGAATAGTTTTCTTAACAAAACACCTCACATCTTATGGTTTTATATATACATAACGACAACAATGCCGATAAAAAATAGCAAATTGAAGAGAAAAAGATATGACTTTAATTGAACAAGTATACTTCATTGTAGTGACTGCATCATAAAGCGCCAAGAACGGCAATCCATGGATTTTTTGGATATAGAATCAGTTATTAATAGTAAGGTTGGTCCAAACATTTAATTATTATTTCTTAGAAAGTAAAAGACAAAAGATAGAGCATTGCTAAAGTTTATATAGAATCTGAGCGTAAGTGTCATTTGTTGATGCTCCTTGTAGGAGACAAACTTGAAGACCCTCCCACTTCATGCATGCTACATTCATTTCTTTTATATAGTACTTCTCTTGGCATCTGTTATATATACTAATATATTAATCCAGGTAATTTTAAAAAGACTCAATAATCGTTGATCATGAGTTGGAATTCACTTGGACTAACTAAAGACACGTGTGATAATTATTTTGAGGATCATTCTCAATTTTTTCTATCTCAAATTTTTCAAATGGATTTTGTTTTCTTTAAGAGTTGTTTTCAAATGAAATAGCTGTATAAGTTTTACAGTAATTGATACTTATTTGGCATATATAAAGTAGAGAAAAAAATTTAAAAATGAAAATGGAAATAAGATAGATTTTTAAGCAAAAAGGATTGTGCATTATTAAGAGGGTTGAATTGATATTTTTTTTTTCTATTTACACATTTTGAAAAAAATTCTTAGATCAATTGAATATCGAGACAAGGTTCTCATCAAAGCAATGATAAATAATATTTAAAAATAAAATAAGAAGATAGAAAAATTGTACAAAAAGATTTTACACTCGTTCAAATCAAATTTTTCACATATAATATAATATAATTTAGTTTTAGAGTGATTGTTTATACTATTCTACAATGCTTAAATTACAACCATAAGATACATGTAAAGTATGAAATCATACCTAATATATGAATCTAAACTCTCTTAACCTCAAGACATTTTACCAAAAAGACATAGCATTTGCATCAATACACGAACAAGATGAATTATCCAAAATATAAAGTAGTAGGAAAGTTATCATGTGTGTAATATTAATTTCTAAGAGATTTTAAATCAAAGAGAAAGCAAGCAATTACACCACCACAAGCCTTGATCTTAAGCTTTTAGCTAGAAATATAGTTTTAAAATGTTTAAAGTTACTTGTAGAGTTTCGTATTAGTTTATAAGTAGTAGTTATGACACAATTGATATCTTTTGAAGACAACCTCTAAAGCAATTTATATAAAAAATTTCTGAAATGACCTAATTAATTATAATAAGTATTAACCGTTTATTTTGTTCTAAGTTATTTATAGAAACAAACTAGAAGAATATAATAGAGTATAATTGATTATTACATAACGAGTAATAATGATTAATCGAGTACGCTAGAACCTAATCCATTACCAGCAAACCTGTATAAACAATTTTAAAACCACTAATCAATTGTATTAAAATCGACAAATGCTTAATTTTAAAATCATTTGAACAGGTAAATACATAATTAATTATCGCAAGACTTAATCAATTATTAATACAAGCAAAATTTTAAATTTTGTCTACTATTATAATCGATTATTCAATCTAAGATAATTAATTATTACAAACAATAATGATTTAAAATATTCACAAAATATTTTTAAAACATTTTCAAAAAACACTTAAAGATTTTTATCAAGAAAATAATAATTCATATTTCTTAATCTTAGTTAAAATCTTTCTAAATATGCATAATTCACACATCACGACAAGAAAATTATAACACATAAATTTAATGTCCTCATCATCAAGAACATCTTTAGAACTCTTCAATTGTCTCGGTATGAATCTTCGTCAACTTCACAAACACAATTATTTTTTAAATCTAATGGATATGCACTCTTGAAGTTAACTATTTTACAATAAGAGATAAGATGGCCTATTAAACTTTGATGTATCTTCACATTAGATTATATTTTAATTAAAGCGGGAATATTGACGACAAAGAATGAGTCTTTTTGAGGTGGGCGTGAAGCTGAAATGATTGGATGAAAAATACATGTGAAATTTTGAGACGAGTGAGAACTTGGCCAGAGAAAAACTGACCGAAAAATGGGTGGGTGGAGATTTCGGTTGCTTATTAAACATTTTCTTTTAAGACTGAAAAATTAAGAGAGACAAAAGAGGGTTATTAGCAAAAGAAAGAAAGGAAATGGATGAATAAACATTCAACAAAATTCCAACATTCTCAATATAGGTGAGAAAAAAAAGTCTAAAAAGACAATAAATAAAATCATAAGGTGTTGTTATGGTATTTGATAAAATGAATGATTTGTATAGAGAAGAGAAGTGACTGAAATAACTGGGGATTGAAAGTTTTGTGAGGAAGGAATAATACAAAGAAAAGTAGCCAGAAAAAATAATCAATTGGGAGTTAAGATGGGAAGTGAGACAGAGGAGGATGGGCCAAAAGTGATAAATTTGAGTTACTAAATAATTTCATATAAGATGTTTGCTTTTTTTAAATAAATTTTATGTGATGGTTTAGTGGCTAGCATGAGTTTTATATATTTTATATAAGATGTTTGACAAAATTGTTTTTTTTATTTTTAAATTTTAACTATTTTGAAGAAAAATAACTTAAACGTTTGGCACTTAAGCTAAAATCATAGGTTATTTTTAAAAAGTTATTCTTTATGAATATGAAAATCATAGGTTATAGTTATTTTCCCCTTTAGATAAGTATATTTGTAAAAAATTGATTTTTTAATAAAATAAAATTAATTATTCTAAAATTGTTTCTCAACAAATTTATTAAAATAATAGGTTTATTTAGATTACCATCTATTATTATTATTATTATTATTATTATTATTATTATTATCTTGGAATATGTATATAATCTACTATAAATTTACACATTTATCTCAATCACAAATAAATTTTTGAATCAAATGAAATTTCATGACAACTAAGATAAACTTTAGGAAAAGTCTACATTATAGAAGACAAAACACCACACCACTCTATAAAAATTATATCTATATTAATCATACATTATATAGTTATATAAAAAATATCAACCACAATATGTATAATATTGAAAAGAAAACTAAAAAAAATAATCATTATTCTTAATTTAGTATCTATATTTCTATTTTTAACATTATGTATTATAGTATCAAGTATAATTGCACAGTTCTACAAAATACAACATAATGATTAACTAATTTCAACAATCATATCATAATAATAATATTTATATATCATTACATGTTCTTAATCTAAATAACTACAAGAAAAATTACACGATTCAAGAATTCTTAAATTTATCTTAATAATATAAAGGTAATTTATAATGCTTAATCTCTTTTAAAAAACTTAAAACTTTAAATTAAATATGTTCTACTAGATACTAACATAAGAAACAATATCAGAATCTATCTTATCTTCCTTGTATTAAGGTTGTTCATTACACCTATTATATAAAGTGTGATGTATGAATTTTTTTCTCACTCTTTTAAAGCAACATACACCAACATGCATATCTTATCATATTTGATCATTATAAAACACACACTAGTAGAAAAAAGACATTTAATCACGGTTGTATAAGGCTTACAAGCGCGGTTGTCCAACCGCGCTGGATTCAATCGCGATAAAAAGTACTGAAGATACAAACGCGGTTGTACAACCGTGATGGAAAGTACAACATACCACTACGGTTCTTCAGAAATTGCGTTGAAAAATGGCTCAGAGTTCAAAAATAACAAAAACTGGCACATACCAGTGCGGTTGTAGAGTGAACCGCGCTGGTATGTGCCATTTTTTTTTTTTTTTCAAATGGCAGCAGTTATTCGCTGTTGCCCAATACCAAAATTCAATTGCTGTTGCACAACAAAAATTCATTTGCTGCTACCAAAACCAAAATCCAATATCTCCAATTCAATACATACTCAATTCAAAATTCAAAATCCAATATCTCCAATACAACACATACTCAATTCAAAATTCAAGTTTCCACAAACACAACAATTCTAAGTATTGACACAAACATTATATAAGTTTATATATGCATACACTAGAAAGTTGTTACAATATACTACAACTTAGACAAATATTACTATACATTATACTATACATTATACTAGAAAGTTATTACAATATACTACAACTTACTACAAGTTTACTATAAGATTTCATTTCTCTTCTCAATGAAGTAAGCTGCCCATTCTATCCGAATATCTTCTATGTACTTGTGTTCAATTGGGTCTGGATCTATGAACATCTGAAATAGAATAATTGTGTTAGTAGTTATCATCATATGCTCATCATAATTTTATCTAATTTGAACACTTTCATACATGTTCCCAAGAGTCGGTGATATGGGCTTGGACTATGGTCTTCATCCAATGCATGACGTAGTAGCCACATTCCCAACTTCCTTTTTGTTTGTTACACTACAATTTCATCAAAGTTATTTCATTAAACAAGTCTACAACAAATTTAATAGGTTCAATTAAGAATAAAAATACCTTAGGCTGCACAACGTAGGGTATGGGATGAGGATATAGAGCTACCACCAAGTACATTAATAACATTAATTGCATTAAAATCAGAGATGATTAGTAATAACTTGCATATTATACAAACAAGATCAATATTTTATAAGAACATCCCCGGACTCATACCCACACATAATAGAACACATAAAATGTCGGGGATCGAACATCCAGGACTCAGTACCAACACGTCATGATAAACATAAATATTAGAAAAAACATAAAATGTCGGGGATCGAACATCCCCGAACTCAATACCAACACGTCATGATAAACATAAATATTAGACAAAACATAAAATGTCAAGGATCGAACATCTCCGAACTCAATACCAACACGTCATGATAAACATAAATATTAGACAAAACATAAAATGTTGGGAATTGAACATCCCCGGACTCAATACCAACTCGTCATGATAAACATAACACAATCACAATGCTATAATCTAGGTCTCTCTAACATCATCCTAGTGTACAAATTAATATAAAGCACCAACAAAGTAAATTAATTAAATAGAAACATTGAGTGGATGAACCTGAAAAGTAGAGACAATGGCAGTGTGTGCACGACTATGGTGGAGAAGAGTCTGCACAACAATGGTAGAGACCTGAAAAATATAGAATGAAGTCAAACAGAAAAAATTGAATAAGGAAAGAGAAAGAGATAGCCTTCAGTTGTGGTGGGCGTGGCAGCGGTAGAAGAGAAAATGGGCTTCTTATAGGTGGTGGGGGTGGCGGTGGAAGCACTTTGACGTGGTGGTGGTGGCCGTGGAAGCACTTCGACATGGTGTTGGTGGCCGCGGAAGCACTTCGACATGGTGGTGGTGGTCGCGGAAGCAAAACCGCAGAAAGAGAAGTTGAAATGTCAAAGAAAGAGAGACGTGAGAGAAGTTGTTGTGAGGGCATTGCAAATGGCGAAGGAGAAGGCACTACGAATGGCGAATGGCGGGGGAGAGGGCACTGCGAATGGCGAAGGAGGGGGAGAGGGCACTGCGAGGGAGGAAGAAGAAGAAGAAAAGGCAATGGCAAAAGGGAAGAGTGGAACACAGAGCACGCGAGGGGGCAAGAGTGGGAGCCTTAAAAAATGGGGATACAAACGTGGTTGTTAGTGGGAATCGCGTTCGTATCCTCCTGCAAAATAATTTAAAAATTGTTTTGCAGATACCAACGCGGTTGTTTCCATAACCATGTTGGTATCTCCCTGTAGTTTTCAATATTAAATCATTTGTAGCTTACCATCGCAGTTCTCGCGTCAACCGCGCTGGTATAATTGTACTTAATTTCAAAAGTGCCATCGCGTTGTTTTTAATTGCAGTTCATTCTTAACCGCGATGATATCCCGCCTTGAAATGTGTTTTTTCTACTAGTGACATATTTAGAGCAGAGAGATTTTGATACAACTTTGCTCTCCTTTAGGCATTCACTTGTCATCTCGGTGACTACAAATGTTTTTTACTCAAGCATCACACAATTACTTGAGTGAATTGATTTGTAGTATAAGTCTTCAAACATCTAGAACACTTATAATTTTGACTTATCACTTCTATGATCATTTGTTAATTAAGCGTTATTAGTTTTTAAGAAGAGAAAATCAACATTAACTCTCTTTTGCTCAAGTTGTCACTTGAGCAATGTAATTTGTTTCACACTTTATTGAGTTGTAAAATCTCATCTAAAATTTGTCTCTTCATCATTTGAGTAATTATCAATTGTTTGATAAGTAGAGCTCTAAATGGGAGAAAATTTTATCAATAGCTCTTTCACTCAAGCCTCAAGACAAAAATTGAACTATATACATTGTTCCTTGAGCGATCATGGTAACACTTAAACAATATTAAGCATTGCATGAAATGATTACTCATCACTTTAGTGTCACTTAGGCAATGACTTGACACTCAAGTGAAAATGGTAGAAACACCAAAAAAGAAAAAAAAAGCATGCATACTCCTTTAACCATTTTTACCAATTTTAATATTTCTAATAGTTTTTAAACAACTAAAATAACTTATTTTACATGCCAACTTATAAGATCTACTGCATTAGTCTAATCCCCTCATACAACTTAATAGATGTCTAATTATGATATACTGTAATGTTAATTAACTCTAATATATTTGTTAACAAATTTTTAGCAAGTGTACTGAGTCCACAAGTAATATAGTAAGTAAGAAAAGTATTGTATCCACAGGGAACAAAATTTTATTGTAAATTGAATTATAACTAATTGTATTATGACGAATAAACAATAACCAATGATTGAATAAATTAAGAAACGTTATAACAAGTAACAAATATTAAAAATGTGAATTCAATAATAATAAAAAGCCTTGGGATTGAATCGTAATATTCTCCTTCGCATACACTCTTAACCTAATTCAATATCATATTTTCCAATTACCGATCTGCGCAAATAAAAGCCTTTTCAACCTGATTCCTCTAGCATTGAATCTCATAAATTAAATTACCTAGCTTCTATCCCTAGTCGCAAGAATAACCTAATCAACATTAAGATCAGTTACTATAAGCAGTCATTACACTATAATCCATCCCTGAACTTATACATGTAATGCATTTATGTTTAGTTCCAATCCAAGAGTGCATTTGAAGTGAGAAATTACATTCCATCCCAAGAGAAAGGAAGTTAGCTACGCATGGTAGCCATGAAAATATAAAAGAGAAAGAAAATAATGGAGCTTGATGACGGCGGCCTCCAAGGGATCTCCACGAATGAGAGGTGATGAGTGCAAAGTGATGATCCTCCACTATGTTTGACCTGGCCTCCCCCTATAACTTTCGCCCCTTGAATTAGATTAAAGTGCAGCCATTATTTCGTAAGTCACACCTTCAGTAACGTTGACATCTTTAATTTAGGGCTTCGCTTACGATGGACTTTAAGTGAGTTTTAGCCAGGCAGTGTCTTTAGCTTAAACAAAAAGTCACTTATGCTCTTTTTCTGCTCCTTTCCTCAATTTCGGCGCCTCTATTATCTCTCCCTTCAGATTTAAACTAATTCTCAACAAATTTTTTTTTTCCACAATAAAACGCATTAAATAGCAAAATCAATAATAAAATCAAATCAAATCAAATCTAAACCGAATTAATAACAAAATCAACCTAATTACTAACATAATCAATCACAAAATATGCACAAAATCAACTAAAAATCAACGCTTACCACTATTATATCGTTACATTTCAACACATGAATAAATATAAATGAAATATATAAAATCAATCCTCTTATCTAATAGTAGTGTAACATCCCAAATTTTCACCTAGTAATCACAAAATCATGCAAAAATTTAATGATAAACACACACACATATGTATATATGTATGTATGTATATGTATCTAGATAAATACATTACATTCATAAAAGTATTTCAAGAAAAAGATCCCTTTTCATACGGGATTTAATATATACATATATTCAACATGAAATAACAATTTCTCCTTTAGTTTATTGAAGAGTTCCATCGTCATTCTCTACTCATGTGTCACACACGATCATAAAATATTTAAAACTAAACAAACAACATACCAAAGAAAAAGGCTTAGCTAGAGAGAATAAAATGTATAATCATAAGTTTAAAAGTTCATCTTAGCCAAAAATACCACGATTTAAGCATTTAATAATCTTCTCATACATCACACAACCATCATCAATGACTCATGGTATGCATACATTAAATTTCAAATAAAGACACTAACTCTACTTTCGAAAGACTCGTGCATTAAATTAGACTCAGAGGTCTACACCCGTCATACTAAACCCCAATATGAGTCCACACAATCACAACACAAAGGGTCTATTAATCTCTCATCAATCTTCATATGACAGGGTTAATCCATATGAACTGGGGCAATCGGTTCTTTTTCATACTGTGGCCTAGTCATATGAACCTCCTTCAACTCTCACCACCTGATGACTTTCATCTATATGTTTCCAGTCCATCAGTAGAGTCAAGATACCTCTTTATTGCAAATCCACAAACAATGCACATTCTAATAGACCTAGAAATGAGTATTTTCTTTCCTAAAAATACTGACTTGATCATGTCCACCTCAATCAACACTTTAGCATATCATATCATATATCTCCACTCATTCATCCATTCACTTTTTAATTTTAATATCAAATATCTCAAGAATTATATAATCATCAATACTATTTAATCTTAATCATGACTCAGAAATAAATCAAATTCATAATTTGCATCACAAAAGAATCAAACAATAAAAAAAAGTAAATTAAGTTTCATTTTTTTAGCTTGAGCGAGAATTTCATCGCTTGAACGAAAATTTTCTCGCTGAGTGAGAATGAGCCCCAACATAGGTCCAATTCTAGTGTTATTTTCACTTGAATGAGAATCTCCGCGCTTGAATAAAAATGAACCTAAAACCACGTGTAGTTCCAGTGCTATTTTTTCTTGAGTGAAAATTTCTCGTTTAAACGAAAATATCATAAAACAATTTTTGTAAAAGAACTAACTACTGCACAATACACTCACCATTCAAATCAACTTACAATTTTTCTTATTCTAAAATTAGTTACAACTTCAATTCATCATTTTTATCAAACTACCTACAAATTTCTTCAAGAATTTCTTCCATTCCAAAATCAATCATATTACCAACTAAAGATACATAAATGATTCAAAAAGTTTCAACTCATTTAAAAGAATCAATATCATTCTACTTATCATCAAGAATAAATTAATATATTGCAACATATCTTTATCATGCTTTTAAATAAAGAATCATGATCTACTTGAGGATTCCAACCCTTTCAAATTCATTATTTCATTCAACCTAGTATAAATTCAATTCTAACACTTCTTCAATAACATTTCAATCCTTCCATTATATTAAAATCAACATATCTAAATATAAAATACCAAGTTTTTTAAGCTACACTTATATTCAGTTTAAGTCAACAAATTTAGTTTAAAAATTCATTCATACTCACATAATCATTACAAGCTATATCCAATCTTACCTCTATTAAAATCAATCTATAAATATTACACTATTACGTTCAAGTATCATTTCTTTTGTAAAAATAGACGACTAATCAATATATTGAAAATGTAAATTTTTTTAGAAGGATACATATATGAAATAAAAATACATTAATTATACATTAATTTCTAACTTTTTAAAAGATCTTTTTAGTTCTTAATCCACTTACAAATCATATATCAAATGTAATAAAATATCTAATTACACATAAGAGATAAATAATATTGAAATTGGAGAGTACAAGAAAAATAAAATTTTATTTATATATCATTACAAATGTTGTTTTTTTCTTACTAAAACTTCAGTTTTAGTTTTTGAAAACCTGCATTATAATTAATTAGATCGTGTATCATTTAAATGAAAATGATTTTAATTTAAAAATAATACTAACAACTGTCTCTTGAGTTTTATCCAATAAAAAACTAATTTTTGATTCAACTCACTTTTATCCTTGAGAATATATATATATATATATATATATATATATATATATATATATATATATATATATATAATATTGAAAATCATAGGGACTGCACTATAACTCATTTTTCTGCATTTCAATGAAAAAAAGAAAAGGTTTAGGTGCTTAGTTTAGAGATAATTTTGGTTTTGGTTAAAAATTATTTTTATTAGTCTCTTAAAATTGAAAGAGAAATTACAATTTTAATCTTTAAACGCTAAATTTAAAAAACTAAAAGTATATTTTTCGTTGCGATTCAGACTTTAGAATATAATATTTAAGATTTAGGCTAAAAAGATTTAAACTCTTTTAATTTGTAAATTTTGTATTCAGAGTCTATAACCATACGTTTGTTTTTTTTCAATTTTAAGAAACTAAAAAAATTGATTTTAAAAATCAAAACTAGAATTTTCCTAATTTTCAGGACTAAATATAATTAACCCAAAACTTTTTTTTTTCTTTTACTGGCTATCACAAAATGATTTTAGTCTAAATTTGTTAACATGAAATAATGGTATATGTAAAAGAGCTTTTTTCTAAGCTCATATAGAAAAGAAAAATAGAAGAAATAAAATAATTTTTTCTATAATTAAAATTAACTTATATACAAGTTAAAAAAATTAGACGAGAAAACTTCTATAAATTAGTTTATATATAAATTAATTTTAATAAGCTGAAAAAATATTTTATTTTATTTTATTTTTATATTTTTCTCTTTTAAATATTCAGGGAGATACTCATCTTAATAAACATAAAAAATTTTATGTAACTTATTTTTAAGATAAATTAAAAGGAAAATCATTAATGATGACATCAATCAATTTACCTTTTTAAAGTTAAATCTGTAATAATTTTATAATGGAACAATATATCTTTAATAAGGACTGTAATTGGTATTTATGTTTTTTTTTTTATTTAGGTAACCCAAGACTTTAATTAAGCATTGAATTTGAATAC
>Ga0209700_102278_pt1 | contig 39172 bp, 21 predicted proteins | sample SiratroredBW_FD_187528 | JGI IMG/M metagenome (GOLD analysis project Ga0209700, IMG submission 187528) | Root nodule microbial communities of legume samples collected from California, USA - Siratro red BW (SPAdes) (version 2) | ecosystem: Host-associated > Plants > Roots > Nodule | place: USA...
ATATATATATATATATATATATATATATATATATATATATATATATATATATATATATATATATATATATGTACATGTTTATGTTTTGTAATTTTTCTCTATTTTAACTCTAGTTAAATGCCTTGTTGAGCTGTAGTTATGTTTTAAGATACAGAGAAAGTAGAACCACCGTTAAGCTGAAATTACATTGAAATGAAAGTAATATATCTTCATTCATATTCAATTAAAACATTGAGAGTGGTATATAATTAATTTGATCCCTAAAAAGGACAGTGCATACAAAGATCAAAGTTACTTTAAGTGGATGAATAATTTTTCTCTTTTCTATTCTCTTCTTCTTATTATTATTATTATATTATATTATATTATATTTTTTGAGTTGGAAATATTAAAAAATTAAAATATAACTAGAAGTAAAAAAAATACACAGAACGGTGATATTCTTATTTGTTTTAAATTATGCATAGTTTAATTGTTATTTTTATTTTTTAAAATTACATATTTTCACTAGCCTATCTCTTCTCTCATGAATCCAAAATCATTGATAACTTTTTCCGATATTGTCACTAGCTCTCACTCACGTAAAGAAAATCATTGACCATTTTTCAATATTTGCAGAGCCTTTCACTTTTCTCTTTTAAAATATTCTTCAATATTTTAGAGACGGAACCATTTACGCATCTGGGGATTCTCCCTCATTCTTTTTTTCTAGGCATTTAAAAGTTCTTTGTTTTTCTTAAAAAAAGTACATAATTTTTTTAATAATTTTTATCGCAGATAAAAAATATTTTCTGTTAGATGAAATATTTGAGAATCATTGTTTTCTTTTTTGTAATTTGTTATTGTTATTTTAAAAGCTAAGTATATAATTATATCTCCGTCAAACGAATCGCAATTATTCCATTAACTAAAATTTGTTCTATTACTATTATTTCCGTATTCTATTTGATTTTTCTAGTTTTTAATTTGTTTTGTTGTTATTGTTGTCCTGTAAGATTTGATGCGATTTTGATTTTGGGGCAAACCATATTCAAAACCTATATTGTTTGGTTTTTTAAATAAATATATTCATCTTAGTAATTTTTTATTACTATTTCCTAAACCCCAATTTAGCAATTACACTTTTTTAATATGACACAATTAATATGATTTTTTAAATTAAGATATTATTTTTATTAATTATATAGATTTATAAAAGTCCTTAATAAGTGCTAAATTTGATAATTCATGTATGCAAACTTTAGTTGTAAGAAGAGAAGTTTATTTTTGTTTTCTGTTTAATTATGTATTTCAGTACTTGACCATCTTACTAAGAACATCTAACGTCACTTATATAACGTCACACGTGTATATATAATATATAAGATGATAAGTTAAAAATTAATACTATTCTAGTTTGTTGAATATTTTATACGATGCAGATATTTAATCAAATTATAATATAAAGAAGGTGGAAATCTTACACTATATTAAGATACAGTCTTTAATATTCTTTTATATCATTTTAGAAAAATAAATTGTAAATTTAAACCTTAAATATAGTGTCAGTGGATTTAAGATGTGTATAACTTAGCTATAAAAAGTCATTGTTTTTCATGTTTTATATTGTTAACATGTTTTGCCTTTCACTGGAATAGGTTTAACCATGGCATGGTGTTTTAATATCTCCTGTTAGTGTGGACTAATATTATCACGTGACAGAATTAACCGATCATATTAGAAAAATGGAAAGTATAGTATTTGGACATTTCCTCTTTATAATCACACAAGATTCTTATGGTAGAATTAAGGTTCAACAATCGAAAGAAGGTGTTTGGAAGATGCAATTTTGTGTATGATGTAATTTAAAGTCTAGTATTTCATTTTTTATACTTAATTATCATATCGTATGAACTCAACTGATCAATAATTTCAACGGAGCATGAAAGAAACTAGCCATGAATGGGAACATAGAAAACGATGTCGTGTTAGCTGGTACAATGTTTTCCAATATTTAGATTACGATGGACACCGGCGAGACGGCTTATATAGTACATAATTAGAATTTGTGTCACATTCTTCTTTCTATACTATATCTGTTTTTTTTTTTGTTATATAGAATATTGATTAAATAATTTTGTATTAAAATATATACGGAAAGAATATAACATTAAATAATAATGATATATAATTAAAATTTCATAAAAACTACAATATTTATTATTTTTTTGAAAATAGAGTTAAACATTAAAAAATGAAAAATTATTTTATGAAGTAAGAATTTTTTAAAAGAAATTTAAAGTTAAAGAGAAAGCAATAATACATACCAAACAAAAAGAACGTGTAATTATATAATTATAACTGCAATAGGAAAGAAAGTACGTTAGAATTTGAATCTATTTAAATGTTGAATGAGTTAAATAATTAAGGTAAGATAATAGAAAATGAAAGATGTTTCAAACCATAAAAACTAAAAACAAATATAATTCTAAGTTGTATAAAGTAATTTGAAGTAGAAAAGAATATGAAAATCGAGATAAATAAGTGTATATGTATTTATTTTCATCTTCTTATCTAATTTAAAAATTCAGATATTATTTAGATTTATATTGATGACCCGTCTTCTGAATTATTTGAAAATTATGAAATTTTCTATTCAACCACATGGTAAATTTTACAAGATTTAGACTTTTCAAGTGATCAATCACAATTTGAATTTTGCATTACTTAACATTCTTTAAACTTCTTAAGTGAACCTATAACTTGAACTTTTTAAGTTATTAACTAATTTCTTAGACTTCTCAAAATATAACATGAATTCTTATATTACAACATGTATTTTGAAGTTTTTATACACATAAGTCTCACTCACAAAATCACCATTTCATCTCTTAAGTTTTAAAAGCTATTTTTATTATTTCCTATTATCCATTTATAATTTCTGTTGGGTGTAAAAAATATATTTAAAAGTAATATTAATCTTAATAAGATTGTTATTGTATCTTGTTCCAAATATAATGCAATTATCTATAATTTTTATATTTAAAGATGTAGTCAAATTGCTTATTGTATCTAAATTTAGGAAAAAAAACATAAATTTTGTCACGACAGTTTAACCTTTGCACATTAAAACACTAGTGTAAGTTATATATATTATCATTAATTAGTTAACATATAAAGCTACAATTTTTATGAAAATAAAAAAATATTAGAAATACGAGTGAATTTAGTGGATATAAAATATTAAATCATTGAAAAAAAATAAAAATTTAAATATTAAAAAAAATTATTCAAGTAAAACGAATATAAAAATAAAAAATAGAATGTTAGATAACTTTTTAAAGTTTCTTAATAAACTAAGGTCCATGTGATTAAATACTTAAAATTCAAAGTTAAACGTATTCAAAGTTAAACGTTTTTATATGACAAAAAATAATAACAAAATAAAATACAAATATTAAAAAACATACAAATGATTTAATGTATGTCATAAAAACGATTTAATAATAAAGATTTAACTATGTTTAATGACAGCTAACCGAGTTATTTATATCTTAAAATTAAAAAGGTTGCTTATATCAAGAACTTAATCCGAGGTTGAGTGAGTGAGGACGAGGAACAGACAAGGAGCGAGTCCGGAAATAGGTAAATGGATCGTGTTCATCCAAAATGCCCCTGCATGTCATTCGTCACTCCCAATGGAAACCTTTTTGCAAAATGCTTCTTCACTTTTCTTCAATTCATCACTTTCTACAACGCCTAAAATTTCCCATTACCAGGTTCGCTTTTCCATCCCTTGTAATCACAAATCCAGAACGCGAAGGGCCTTCACCTTGAGCATGGCACACACCCCAGGTGATATTTCCTCTACTTTTCATCGCAAAATTGAATCTTCAATGAAGTGCAATGAAAGAAAACTGATACAATTAATGTGATAACTACCCTTTTAGCTGTTGAGCAACACAGAGTGACAATACCCAACAAGCACGGTGAGAAACTAGTGGGCATATTACATGAATCTGGAAGCAGGGAGATTGTAATCTTGTGCCACGGTTTTCGCTCTTCGAAAGTTAGCTTCTTTCATATTTTAAGCTTTTACTTGTTAACCCATTTTACCCGATAAGTTTCATCGCTTTAGTTTCCTAATGTTCAGGAAACCAATGTCTTAGTGAATCTTGCTGCTGCTTTGGAAAATGCCAGATTGAGTTCTTTCCGCTTTGACTTCTCTGGAAATGGGTAAGTTTAAAAGTAGTACAAAACAAAATCATAATCCTAAAGATTCAAGTTCTTGTTACTGTATTAGCATTATTAGCATTGATGTGCTAAAAAAAGAAGTGACCTTGTTAAGTTTTGGATTGTTTGAAGGATATGTGTGTTAAACTTATCAATATTTGAACGCTTTAAGCTTGGGTTCCAATTGTAAAAAAACGGAATGTATTAGTTTAGATGAATAATAGGTAAGGGTAATTACTATATCCCTGATACTTTGGCCACATCACATGGAATGATAGGTTGAAAACTCGACGGTAGTTTCTCTCCAGTTACCGTGTTACGTGAACTGTAATTTCTGTCATCTGGTCTTGATCATAGTCTTGCTTCATTCTATGTTTCCTTTCATTTAGTGTTGGATTTTCCTTATAGGGAAAGTGATGGCTCCTTTCAGTATGGTTACTATTGGAGGGAGGCTGAAGATTTACGTGCTGTAATTCAACATTTTCATGAATCAAACCGTGGAGTTAGTGCCATTGTCGGGCACAGTAAAGGTATTTTAAATTATTTTAGGATGTAAGGGCTGATTTAATAATCATTTCCCAATAATTGATAATGTTATGAGATTGTTCTTGTCATTTAATTTCCTACTGGCTTGGCTGTAAAGATAGAAACCATGAATGATGGAGCATGACGAGAATTATGTTATTTCTGGCATAGAACCAGTATCAGCTCACCGTTACTTGGTACTTAATAACTGGCTAGTCTTCTATTATGAGCTAAGGCAATATATTAAAATGTAATTTCTGAGCTGCTTGGCAAAAGCCTGCTACAGAGAAAATTGAGAAGCATCTTTTATTTAAATATAGTGTTTGTGAAATAGGATTATACAACTATAGGTATTGTGGGTGATATAGTTCTTAAACTAGATATATTACAGGAAAAGGTAAAATTGATGAAAATTCCTTGTCTTCTACTCTTTATTGACGGTCATTTTTTTTTTCCTTCGTACTTAGTGAAACTTAACTTATTAGTGCAGCTTCGCCTCGTACATCTTCTCAAATTGCTTCTCTGAAATTGCATGCTAATTGGACTATAAATAGTCATTGATGTTTCTTGATGCAGGAGGTGGCGTTGTGCTTCTTTATGCTTCTAAGTATCATGACATTAAAACAGTTGTCAACCTATCTGGACGATATGATCTGAAGGCAGGAATTGAAGAACGCCTTGGAAAAGATCACTTAGAAAGACTTAAGAAGGATGGTTTCATTGATGTGGAGAGATCAGGTAACTTGTCATTTAAGGACACTAGTTTCAATGATATCAGTGTTAGACTTTAGAGCATGTAGTAAAAGATAGTTTGAACGATTTGAGTGACTATCAATTACTTGTTTTCCCATTTTGAAGTTATGGTACAAGTGTACTTGCTGAAATGAGCAAGCCTGGAACTAGGTTTTGTCTTGCTTTTGCCGTACTCTTATAATTTGGATTTAGTATCTGTAACACTCCAAAATATATACATCTATACTATTCGTGTAGATATTTATACTCAAAATACTATACACATGAAGTCTTTATACATTATCTTGGAACTTTAAGCTCTCAAAATACATATATAAAGTCGTAGCATTCTAGGAATATAAAAAATCATACTCCTAGCTCTGCTTGGAATGCTTTCCCTAACTATAACAACATTTGTTTCCGTACAAAGTAAGATCATACTAGTAGCACAATACACAACACCAAGGTGAGCTAATTTTTCGAACATTCACACCACTCATGATATAATATCATTGTCTGATTCATAATTTAAGAATGTATAAATCCTTAACTGTATTCCTTATGATATTAGGTTAGTCTGTCTTCCTAAAAACTTGTATTAAATATGTCTTACCTGAGAGCAACATTTGACCCATCAGAAGTAATAATGTTAATTCGACCTTAGTTTCCTACGTTGGGTTCCTTACACCTACTATACAAAGTCTGGTGCAAGAACCTACATCACCTTCTCACCAATGTGGTGTTTGAGCAACAATACTTGGTGTATGTTGCCAAAAAGAAAAAAAACAATACTTGCTGTATGCAATGATTACCATGCTTGATTGTCGCTAGGCTGAAAACCCAGCACATAAGCAATTTCATGATAGATGCAACAACCCAACTTAAGCAATCCTAACCATCCTCCCACAATTCAATCATCAAAATACACCTATATTGCATCCAAAACTTCCAATGAGCTAACTCAAACTAAAATTGACTAATCCAAATCCCAATTCAATTCAACATAATAGTACACCAATCAAATCACAACTCCATATATTTACAATTTAAAGAAAATCCAACTCCAATCAAAACACATCTAAATCAAATTAAATGAATAGATGTAGGTTATTAGCTCCCTTTTCATGGAGGTAGCTAGCCTTGCAAGAAAAACAACTTCAAAAATCGAAAAGTTTTCAAATAAATCTGGCAGAACCTCCAAAGTTTCTACCTATACAATCAACATCTTCACTTGTTCAAATTATTACTACAATCTTATTCCTTAGTTGATTCTAATAGATGGAGTATGAACTTCCATCGACTCAAGAAAATGAGGAAGGGATAGAACCTGGTAGGGAAAATGAGAACTTATCTTGATCAAAAGATTTTGATTGATTTATCTCGATTTGCTCATTGGTGCTTCCTTATTGATGCAATCTAATTGTGGAGAAGATGGATGATAACCAAAATCTTAGTCAGAAGGTAAACTATTTAAGAATTTAGAAATATGAAATTTAGAATAAGCGAAGAATGAATTGTTTTGAATATATTTACAAACATTGTTTGAAAGACACCTTCATTCTCCATTAGCTTTTAAAATCATATCTCTTAACTTAAATAAACTGGGTCTTATTGTATTATTCTATCCTATAAGCACAAAGGTCTTGCTGCAATACTTATTTTTTGTTGCATTTCATTCTCTTAAATTGATAATGAAACAAACCAAAAAAGAATCAGGGAAAAGGAAAGACAGAATGAAAAAAAAAATGAAAAATATGGGCAATAATTATCAACAACTGTTTTTAATACTTGGACTATTGAAGATTGATTGGCAGCCTGACAGCCATCATAGGTAATCTGACCAATGACATGGAATTTTCTGTTTTAGTTTGTTTAACACAGACACAATATTGAGTTATTTTAATTAATGACTATTTGGGATTGGGTACATCTACTGTTGCAGGGAAAGTTGAGTACCGTGTGACTTTGGAAAGTTTGATGGATCGCTTAGATACAAATATGCTCGAAGCTTGTCTTCAGATTGATGAAGAATGCAGGTGAGGAAATATTTTGTCTGGTCCCCTTTGATTGACCCTTTTGCATCTTTTTGATGGTAAAATATGTATGTAGAAATTACGGAGTTTATACAAAGAAAATATAATTGGGAAGCAATAAAACATAAGAAAATTCTGATGATACTAAATTTAGGAACATATGATTTAAAACTCGAAAGTGCAGAGTAGTTATTTGGAGTAGAGGGGGTTTATACTAAGTTATGAATTTTCCATCATGCGCAGAAGTGCCAATCTCAACTCATATAATGTATTACAGGGTCCTAACTGTTCATGGTTCTTCAGACAAAGTTGTCCCAGTTGAAGATGCATCTAAATTTGCCAAGATTATACCAAACCACAAGCTACATATAATAGAAGGAGCTGATCATTCATTCACTGCTCATCAAGATGAATTAGCCTCTGTTGTTGTGAACTTCATAAAGGAAACCTTGCACCAGGATAGGGGTACCGCTAACTAGGTATTTGTCTTTGCTAGCAGCATTTGAACTTACCATTTTTTTTTTTTTTTTGCGGGACATCTAATGATATTGTGGTAGATCTTGCAGTTTCAAGCCAGTTGAAGTCACAACTGATGACATATTTTTTTCACATGGATGAACCTGCCTATGATGTTCTACCATATATTTTAGCCCTTCTAGCTTTTGGTTATGAAATTAGTGAACTTGCATCAGGGTGAAAATAATGGCAAGAGCAATATCTGCCTTGTCATCTACATGATCAGATGTATTGGGTTATTTTGACATTATCAATTATGACGATGCAAAAAGTTCTGATGGTGTCTCCCAGTGGCCAGGTAAAAAGCCGAAGAGGGGTTGGGCTCACATTTAAAGGGTGTGGGACATCTCATGTTATTACCGGATGGGAAAAAAAAGGAAAAACTCATGCTTGGAACTTCCTTGTTATGCTATTTTTTTTTTTCAAAAAAAAGTAATGAAAGTTTTTCTGAAGTTACTTGCTAAATTATTTGGTGTGAGGTTGTGATCTGCATCCTTTTTCCTCCTATCTAACTTCCTATAATTTGGATTTGGACTTAATTTAATCCCAAAATCAGCTCATGATATGAAATCCTTCGTATAAATTGTTTTATAACATTAGGCAAAGTGTGTTTTTCAATATCTTTCCCCTATCGAGGATTGAATATCTGCGTATGGTTGAAATACGCCTTAATTGATTTAATAACAGCTGGTAGAATGGGTTTTTGATACATTAGAATTTGAGTTTTGAACTTAATTTAACATGATGTGAGAGTTGCTCTTTTTTTATATACATTATTTTGGTTATTAGTAAATGTGTAATTTTTAATATATTCTCATTAAAAATTGCACATTTTGCATGAGGTATGTAAGATTAAATATTTCTGAATGTTTTATACTGGCATAATTGATTCAATAACAATACTGATTCAAATAATATCTTAAAATTTGAGTTTTGGTTTAATTCAATTCAAAAGATGACCCAAGATAGAAACTTACTTCCCACTTGCATATAGTATTAATTATTTTACTAGTTAATGAGATTTTTACCAAAAACATTTGACATGGTGGTTAACTGTTATTATTATTATTTTTTATGCATAAAAACAAACGAAAACTCCGTTGGACGAAAGTATGCATTTATTTTATTGGATAAATATTAAATTAAAATTATAAAATAAAATCATTTCAGGGAAATCACGTGTTGGCTTTGCAACACAGTTTTCGTCGAATTCGTACAACGTTTATTCGTAAATTCCATCATAATATAATATTTTTTTCACTCATTATTTTAAATGGATTTGTTCACGGGTCCGGTCGTAAATTTGTCTCCTCAGTGTTTTGAGTTCAGGAAGCTTTCACAACTAATCTTTTCTGGTATTTCTCGCAAGCCGATTCGCATTTCAAGAAAAGCCCTGAGCTTGAAGATGGCCCAATCTTCCCAAAAACCTTGTGAGTTAATTTTCTGGTGTTTGACACTTCATATGAGAATCGATGACTTGAGTGACTCTGCCCACAATCATTAGGTAGCAAAGGCTTCACCTTTAAGTACTCGAAACAGCGTCCATGTGGCTTATTTTGAAGCTACTGATTTAATCCATTGTTAAAACAATCCAGAAATGGTTTTTGGGTTAGCAGAAATTTGACTTATTAGCACCATCTTGAAATAAATGTTGGCAGAGTGCTTTTAAGTTGTTTAAAGGTTCTGTATATTTGTGTGGCACTGAGATCATGCGTTTGTTTGCATTGCATAGTTTTATGTTCAAAGTTTTTTGGGTTGTCTTCCTCTTCAAAATGTCTCTTAACTTTAGCCTTTTAATTTCTCTGTTTGTGTTTTTATTTGTACAGATTAGTTTTCTTGTAATTAGTTTCTATTTATTTCCTGTAATTAAGTTAGAAATGTAAATACTAGATCGAGATTAATTAGTCACTTAGAATATTTGGAATCAGCCTCTATTACAGAATTGTGAAAAACATCAATCTTTTTCTCATATTTCAGGTGTATGGTATGGTGATACTTAGTATTTGAAATAAAGATTGACAATGGTTAATCTAAGTTGCGTGTTGAGTATTCAATCAATTACAAGGAAATTGACTTCCCACTTTTGAGTTACTTTTTTCAGCTCGGCAGCAGAAAGTCATAATAACTAAAAAGAATGACAATAAACTAGTAGGCATTCTTCATGAATCTGGAACTGAAGAGATTGTCATCCTATGCCATGGTCTTCGATCCACTAAGGTTAATTTTCCCTTTTATAAATCATGAGCTCACTTTTTTTTTATTATTATGTAAATGCTATTAAAAATTAATATGACATCTCATTCCATTATCCATACACATTAAATATCTTGATTCAACTCTTTTCATTGTTTAATTAAATTTTTCTATCTCCAGGAAGATGATATTATGATAAATCTTGCTGCTGCTCTAGAGAATGCAGGAGTCAGTTCTTTTCGCTTTGACTTCACTGGAAATGGGTAGATATCTTGTATTGCCGGAAAAATTATGAACCTAGTTGTTTTTGTATTCAAAATATGCAACCAATTTCACTTTTTGTTGTGAATATCAATGCTACTAGATTCAGAACTATTCTAGAAGTGCGAAGCTAAAAATCTTCTGAGATTCTGCAATGCAAGATGTTCAAAGGTTTTACTTATTTTATGCAGTTGTGGCATATATTAGTAACAATTGTGAATCATATGATTTTCTCTTTAGGGAAAATACTGCATATCCTATATCCTAAACCCTAAACCCTAAATCTTGATATGTTTTACCAAAAAATAACACATTAGAGGTCATTGATAATATATATTTAGTATTCTATGCAAAATCATGATTAAAACATCAGTTCCTCGTTACAAGGGAATGCGGCCACATGCTTTTTACTTTTTTTCTAGCTTTAACAAAGTAATTATTTCCTTTGACAATAGAAAAGTTAAAACCATTTCGTAATGAATCACCACTAGCTTCTCCACCATGTTCTATGAAACTTCTTCTACATAATCCTGATCACTGGTATTGTTTAGCCGTTTCATTTTTTATTTAGCTGTTGAGTTTTCCTTCCAGGGAAAGTGAAGGTTCATTTGAGTTTGGTCACTATCGGAGGGAAGTTGATGATCTACATGATGTCATTCAACACTTTCATAGAGCAAACCGTATAGTTACTGCAGTTATTGGACACAGTAAAGGTTTGTTATTTACATGCATCAAACTCTAAAATTTCAATCATGTGTTTAGTCCATACTCTGAATACAAAACTTTTATTCTTAATCTACTGAGTTAGCCAGTGGAAGTACTAAAATGAAACTGTAGTAAGTTTTATCTCATCAACAGTTTTAATGATAAAACTCAATAATTATAAAGAGGGTTTATGTGAAATTGTATTACTTGTATCCTGATGCAGGAGGTAGCGTGGTGCTTCTTTATGCTTCTAAGTATCACGACATCAAAACAGTTGTCAACCTCTCTGGACGCTATGATCTGAAGGCCGGAATTGAAGAACGCCTTGGAAAAGATTATTTGGAAAGACTTAGGAAGGATGGTTTCATTGATGTGATGCGGTCAGGTAACCTTTCATTTAATCACACAAAATTTACATCTCTCTTACACGTTGTAATAGATAGTTTGAACAAATTCAGTGTCCATTAATTACTTGTTTCCCTACTTTGAATTTATTAAGCGTATTTGCTAAAACCAGTAAGTCCAAATCCACGGCTTTTTGCTTTTGCTGTACATTTTATACCAAAATTGGAATTGGGGAGTATTCTGTCTTTTTAGCACATAGTTCTTGCTGCAATATACTTTTATTTTGCCACAGTTCATTCTCTTAAATGTCTGATAAAAGACCCTAAATGAAAAATTTAGGCAATAATTATACTTGAAAATTTGTTGGCTGCCATCATAGGAAATTGGGCACATCCAATGACATTCTCTGTTTCTATTTGTCTAACATAGGCACACACTTTTTTACATTGTTATACCACCATTTGAGGACATCTCCCATTGCAGGAAGTTTTTATTACCGTGTGACTTTGGAAAGTTTGATGGATCGCTTAGATACAAACATGCATGAAGCATGCCTTCAGATTGATAAAGAATGCAGGTGAGGACAATTTTTGTCTGATCTCTTTGGCTTCACCCTTTTCATCTTTTTGTTTATGAAGACTGTGTATGGAGTTCACAGAGTTGTAAAAGAAAAAGGTTAAAATGAATGTTAAATTTTTAAAGAATGTGATTATTTCCCCTTTTTACTTGAAAATCATGTAGAATTTGTAGAATACACTATTTGAACCGTTTTTTTTAGCCTATTGTTGTAATTATATGTTTTTATTTATCACAGTAACCAAGAGTTCTTATCTTGTGTAAGGGTTATATAAGGGGCGTATCTAGTGGACAAAGTTATTTTTATACGAAATTGTCAAATCTTAGTCGTACGTTCATGTCTTTTACTAAGTAGTTTTTCTACTTCACAATTGTTGGGAAGAATGTAAAAAGATCTAGACTCATTTTAAGATTAACCGAATCATGTGATCTTTGATTCTTTGTGTTTATTGTTTTTGTCTGTATAACTTGACTCCATTATGCTGTTTTAACACATTAATTTCATGAAATGTCCCTTGTTTTCCCTTCTCTAAACTTTGATTTTGCGAGAAGTGTCCCTAATTATTTCACAACTGCTGAAAATTATGAAATCAGGGGAGGAAATTTACAAGATTTAATATCTACTCTTGATATCTTGAATAGAATTGCTTAATTTCAGTTTTGATTTACTCCCTGGTCAATTAGGGGAAACCATTGCAGTATACAAATTTATGAATACTTTAGTATTTAATTTAGGAATCTTATTTAAAAGTGCATAGAGTAGTTATTTTGAGCAAAGGGAGTTTATACTGGTGAGAGATGATGATGAAGGTAGTTGGGTGGTCTTGTGAACAATAATCTGTATAAAGCTAGAAAATCATGACATGCATCCATATAATTGCTAATCTCAAATCACATAATGGATGACAGGGTCCTCACAGTTCATGGTTCTTCAGACTCAGTTATCCCCGTTGAAGATGCATCTGAGTTTGCCAAGATTGTACCAAACCATAAGCTACATGTCATAGAGGGAGCTGATCATTCATACACTAATCATCAAGATGAATTGGCCTCTGTTGTTGTGAACTACATAAAGGAAACCTTAGTCCAGGATAGGGGTACATCTAACTAGGTATCTATCTTTGCCAGTGCCATCTATCTGAACTTTAATTTGTTTGACATCCATTTTTCTAATGATGTGCAATTGTGGTAGAACTTGCAGTTTTGAGCCAACTGAAATTGCTTAAGGTGACAACATTTCTGTCATGGATGAACCTGTCTATGATGTTCTACAACATGTGTTCTTCTAGTTTTTGCTTTGCATCATGGTGAAAATAATGGGGACAGACATATCTGCCACCGTTATTTGTCTCTGATCAGATGTACAAAGTCATTTTGACATTATAAATTATGACAATGCAATAAGCAAACAGTTATGTCATGGTAGCATATTGTAGCCTTAGTGGGGATTAGTCCCACACTTGAAGGGTTTGGGGACATAGTAATAATAAGTTCATTATATTTTTGTGGCTAAAGTTGCCACTAATCTGAATTTTTAGTTTAAGTTTGGTCCGTAATTTTAAAAAGTTCGACTTTGATATTTAAAGTGTCTCATAATTTGTGATGATATTACCAAGTTGATGATATTACCAAGTTGATTAAATTACTGTGATAATTTGATCGACTATTCAACATCGTACGTTGGACTTGGAAGGGATTAAATTAAATTAGTTTAACATATTAAACCTTTTTTAAAAGTTGTCTTAGCCTTGTTTTTAAAGCTACTTTTTAATTTTTATAAACATTAATTTCCATAACTAATTTAAGGAGAACAAAAAAACATGGGTTGGAAACAAATTTTTCTTGTAGTGTCAAATTGTCTACTTCGATAACTAATTGCTTTTAAAATTAATTATGTACAATCTTTGATTCGATAACTAATTGCTTTTAAAATTAATTATGTACAATCTTTGAGTGAGTTTGCTTGTGTTTATTTTGTAAATAAAATAAATAAACTTGCGTTTATTTATCTAGTTGTCTTATTAGTAAACAGTTTTCTAGTTTTTTAATAAGCAATTCTTATATATTTTTAAATAAGTAATTATTTAAAGAAAATACTCGTTTCAGAAAAAAATTATTTTAAATTTAAACAAACTAGCCCGTCATGCAATGCAAAAAAATTCTATTTGATTTTTTATTATGTTATCTGTGTGTATTAGTGAGAAATACTAGGAACAATTTTTTTCAAACATTCACTTTTATTTGTTGAAATTAATGTTATACAAATGGGATCAGTAATTAATGTTCAAAGGAGTGGCTGATTGAACTATAATAGTTAAGTGAAATACATGAACCCTGTTATAAATAATCTGGTAATGTTATATGTAACTGATCCTGTTTATATGCCAAATTGATTAAAAATCATTAGTTTTGGTGTTATGAGTTTAATATCTCTGCATAAGAGGGAATATTAATTCATTTTTATATGATAATAATTAACATTATAAATTTCACAAAAGTTAACACAGGAGGGAGTAATATTTGACAATTTGTCCTCTTAGATGAATTAGGACAATCACATCAGACAATAATGCCACCTTTGTGGCAGGGTAAACACATGGAGTAAGGATAATGATAAGACACGAGACAACGGATTTATATATTATATAATAATAAATTATATAAATTGAAAATCAAAATTTATATATTAAAAAATTATTTAAAGGGAATATCACACTGGTATCAGTGTCGGATGGACACTTCATTTTTTAAGCAGTCTCCGAACTTGTGAGTTGGAAATTCTGCAAGCAATTTTGCATTCCCAGTTGAAGATGGCACAAAACCCATGTAAGTTATTTGTTTTGAATTTGATTTGATAAGAGCTTGATGTCCAGTGTTTGTGGGTGTTCTTAACTTTTCGAACACTTTTTTTTTTCTTCATAATTTACGAAGAAAACACAGTGCATTCAAGCAAATTACCTGTGAGATGGTGGAAGCATCATACCATCTTACCCAAATTGCTAAGCACCTGATCCTATTTCTTATCAATTGCATTCTTGCCAAGTCTTTCTCACAGCCAACCTTCTAATTCCTAGTTGGATTTTTCTTACTTGCATGTTCAGTCTCCAGTTTATTGAAGATTGTCTTAATTTTTATCATATTGTATACCATATAAACAAAATTTATTTATGTTCACAGTAAAGGGTCTTCTTTCTTTTTCACCTCACTGTAGCATTCCAGGATTTGAGCTAATTTTAAACCAAATAGCCTTCACATGCCAAAAGAAATAACGACAATGGAATGCAAATATTCACAAACACTCGGCTTTTCAAGAGAAGTTTTATAAACTACTGATCTGGACTCAAATGATTAGTACTTTTGGCATACCAAACTAATATTTTTTAACATGCTCTTTTTTGTTAGACAAAATTTATTGGAAATTACAAAATTTTGAACACATTTTTTATTGTTGGCTACCATTAATAATTTGATAACTTTTAATAAATTTCAACTTTTAGTAGAGAATATGTCGGAAAGATTGTGTTAGAGAATGAGCTGCCAATAATCCTTGTGTGGCATTGGAAATTAATTACAATGGTTATAAACAGCAGCATATTGAATATTCAATCAATGTCAGAGAAATTGACTTACAACTGTTGAATTATTTTCTCAGCATTTCTGCAGCAGAAAGTCATAATAGAAAACCAGTGTGGCTATAAACTAGCAGGCATCTTACATGAAGCTGGAACCAAAGAGATTGTTTTCCTATGCCATGGGGCTGGAGCTTCGAAGGTTACTTTTCCTGTTTCGTAAATTATAAACCCACAATTTTTTTATTATGATGCAAATGTTATTAGAAATTATCTGATTCCATAACCCATGCATGTACATATAAATGCCTTGATTCATTTACTCTCAATTGTTTAATTATTTTTCCCATCTCCAGGAAAACTTTAACATGACAAATCTTGCAGCGGCTCTAGAGAATGCAGGAATCAGTTCTTTCCGGTTTGACTTCACTGGAAATGGGTAAATTTCTTGTTTTACATATCAAAACCTAGAGCATTCTCCTCGAGCGGAAGCATTCTCAAACCTTACTCGATTACATTACTCATTATCTCTCACTTCACACACTTATACGGGACACTTACGGGACACTTTGTAAGTCTTGTAATCCGTAAACCAACGGCTCAGAGAATAAAATCACCTCCAACCCAAAACCTTAAGGCCTTGTAAGTCGTAAACCAACGGCTGAGAGAATGACACCACTTTTAACCCAAAACTTTAAAGTTTGCAGATCTTCTTTCTTATATGTTGCACAACTTTCTTATGGATCTTCTTTCTTATATGTTGCACAACTTTCTCATTCCTTCAAGTATGAGTCCTTCCTCAACCACATTGATACACTCCCCTCCGAGAGGCAAACCAATCTCACAAGAATGAGACAAGAGCCAACCCATATAAGAGAATGACACCATCTTCAACCCAAAACCTTAAAGGTGTTAGGTTTGCGGGTCTTCTTTCTTATACGTTGCTCAACTTTCTCATTCTTACTCAATGTAGGACTTTGACTCACACTTGAATATTTAACCCATATTATACTATAATCGTGGTGTTCAGTTTAAGATATTCAGTCACTTATTCCTTCCTCCATTTCTGCTATGTTTATTTTAATCTTCTGCTATCTAATCCTGACTACTAGTGTTTCTGTTTACCTGATTCATTTTGATTTAGCTGTTGAGTTTTCCTTCCAGGGAAAGTGAAGGTCCATTTGAGCATGGTGGTTACTGGAGGGAAGCTGATGATATACATGCTGTGGCCCAACATTTTCTCAAAGAAAACCGGACAGTTATTGCTGTTGTTGGGCACAGTAAAGGTTTGTTGTATTCATGAAATTCTACGAATGACAAGATGTGTGGAAAGAAAGCTACCAGATACACTGACGCAATTGATTTGTGTCAATATTTTTCTAATAACCAATGATATAATAATTTCTGGTCAACAATGATTTGACTGGGGCAGAAATCTCGAATGAAGCAATTGGATAAGAATAGAGCAGTTTCTTACATAAATAATACTTTGGCCTATCTGTAGACTGTTACTGACTTAAAATTAAAGCACGTCTGCATGTGTTTATAGTTCATATATGAATAAAAAAACTGTTTCTTAATCTACTGAGCTAGTCAGCTTAAGTACTAAAATGAAACTTGAGTAGTGCTTATCTTGGTATGTTTAAAGAGGATTTATGAGAAATTTTATCACTTGCCTGTAAAGTAAAGTCACCATAAAGAAATAAATACTTGTCAAGTTGCTGCATATTTGTGATAGGGCTTGAAACATTATTTAATCCCTTGGCAAAACTTGCCAACATCTTCTATCAATATAAAGAAGTCAAGAAATTCTGTCACTATGTGAATTAGAAAGTTTGTATGCATGTTGAAATTGTTCTGAATGGTTTATGTATATTGGTGCAGGAGCTAATTCGGCCATTCTTTATGCATCAAAATATGATGATGTTAAAACAATTGTGAACCTCTCTGGTAGTCATGATTTGAAGGTAGGCCTTGTAACTCGTTTTGGAAAAGAATTTGTGGAAAGAATCATGAAGGAAGGTTTCATTGAGTTGGAGGCAGGCCCAGGTAACTGGCCACTTAATCAGCCATTTCTTCCAATGCTTATATTGATGCAGAGGTGTGCTTTTAGAAGATAATTTTGAAAAATCTGAACTTGCTATTTGTTGCATTTTCTAGAATGAGCAAGTTCAGAGCCTTTCATTCTTCACTATTTTTCAAAACCAAAAGTTCCTTTCTTCTTCAAACCAATTGGGGCTCTTTGTTTTGGTCTCCGATCTTTGATACAATGTTCCAACTGCACCAGTATTGTCCTCTTGCTTTGATTTATAATGCTTCTTCTGAATGTGAAATAAGATATGCCAAATCTTTTCCCAACTACAACGTTACCCAAAGAGCATATCCAACTAAATAATTACAGAAATAACATGATTTATTGTAGCTAGTTGGAATTTTGTAGTCAGAAAACAAAATTTTGGGAGTTGTTTTTACTTTAGTAGGCAAAAATTGGTTAGAGTTTGGTTTCAGAACCAAATTCTGGTCTAACTTTCTTTTTCTTAGTTCTTTTAAAAACCTGAAAATACAAAATAATAATTTAAAACTAATAAAATTTAACAATTAAGTATTGTTTATAATTTTGTCTTTAGTAATTTTTTTATTAATAATGACAATTTATATAAAAATTAAATAAAACAGAAAATGAAAGAAATTAAATAGATTAAATAAATTAAGAAATTAATGTCCAAGCAAATAATTTCAAATTAAAAAAAAAGTTATGAAGTTAATTTTGTTTAATAAGTTTATTGTGTTGAAATCAATGGAAATATTGTTTGTATTAATTGAAATTGTTATTTTACAAACTTATTATATATTTTAGCTATTTAAATAAAAAAAATATGAAAAAAATATGAATCTAATTTTAAAATATATGGATATTTTTTTAAAATTTAAGTGATTACTAATACGATGACCAAAATACATTTTTAATTTTTGTATTGTTTAAGTATATTTGTAAAATATGGAATTTTGTGGTTAATAATTTTTGGATGGTTGATATCAAAGGGTATAACTGTACAAATTTGAAACATTCCATCTACAATTATCAGCAACCAAACCAAAACCAAAATTCACAAGTCAGACAATAAAAACAACTCCCTTAATTTAAACTCTCATTAATTCTATGTTTTATTTAACTTTTACATAAATCATTATCAATAATAATGGTTTTTTATCAAACACAATCATAAACAACACTTAATTGTCAAATTTTATTAGTTTTAATTTTTGTTTATATTTTCAGGTTATAAAAAAAAAAAAAAAACAGGTTAGAATTCGGTTAAACTGAATCAGTTTATAGCTGGTTTTCCGCGACAAGCGTAAACATAACTCCCAGAATTTGGCTATTTGGGGCTCTATTCTGGCCAAACTATACTGAACCAAAATATTTCTGTAATTGTTTGGAACACTGTGCTCTTTTGGGTATTTTTTTTTTTGGACTGAGCCAGTTGCCAAAAAATTTGGAAAATATCTTTTATCTTCAGTTCTTGAAGACATCTCTTCACATGTACTTTGGCAGGAGGCATCAATTATCGTTTAACTGCGGAAAGTTTGAAGGATCAGTTAAACCTAAATGTGCTCGAAGAATGTCTGCATATTGACAAAGAATGCATGTGAGACTCTTCGTCACCCTTTCATAGTTTGGGAACCTTATAATGGTATATATGGCAGATGACATTGAATGGTTAGAAATTTTGATTTGAAAAATTTTGTTTGTAAGTTAACCCTAAAGAATAAATATGAGAAACAAAGAAATAGTGTTCATGAGAAAATTGATAGTTTTTATTAGTGAAGTTGTGAAATTTCCGTAATGAATGGTTGTATAATAAATGACAGGATCTTTACAGTTCATGGTGGTGCAGACATCACAATCCCAGCTGAATCTGCACTTGAGTTTGACAAGATCCTACCTAATCACAAGTTTCATATCATAGAGGGAGCTGATCATGTATTTACTGATCATCAAGATGAATTAGCCTCGGTTGTCGTGAACTTCATAAAGGAAACCTTGAACAAGGATAAGGGTGCATCAATCCGCCACTGATGAACGAATTTTCTGCTATGGATGAACCTGCCTATGATGTTCCACAATATGTGTTGAACTTTTCTAGATTTTGCTTATTGAATTAGTGAATCTGTCATCATGGTTAAAATAATGAGAGTGCAAAGTGCTACTAATATTTGCCTCTTGTCTGATGTATGAAATCATTTTGACACTATCAATTATTTATGGCAATGCAAACAGTTATATCAAGTTAGCATATTGTGAACAGGGCAAAAGCCTTGATGGGGAGTTAATCTCATCACATTTGAAGAATTTGGGAACAAACCATGGTATTATGAAAGAAAAAGGTAAGAAAACCTTGTGGTAAAGACTTCTTAGCTGCCACATGTTTGAATTTGAAGCAATGATAACTAGTCTGGGAGGGATACTACTTAAAGAACTAAAATAAATATAATTTTTACTAAAAAGTTTTCTTATTTTTACTTTCTTCATTAGTGTCTTTGAGAATTATTTATGTGTTTGATTTCTAGGAAGATTGTGGGGGCTTGGGCATCCTAACAATTATTCTCAAACAGAACATGTGGCATAGAAGTGAAACTGAAAATATGATTTGAATTAACTATATATTAATTTATGTATAAGTTAATTTGTAAAAACCTTTTTAAAATTTTAAGAAATTATTTGTGATTTATGTATAGATTAATTTTAACTTATGAATTAGTTTTTTTTTTTATATTTTTTGGAGTATTTATGTAGAAGCTTGTTTATTGAGATACTTTTTTTTCCATTTTTATTGAGAAATTTCAAACATAAAATTAAGGGTGGATTGGAATATATTTTTTTATTAAATTAATGTGTTAAATTAATCATAATTTTACATGTCAATTATAAATATATATTTTTACAGGATCTTATAATAGAATATATGGTTCTTACATAATAATATATATAATAATAAAAAAGAATTATCTTGATACAAGAGACTTGATAAAAAAGCTTTAATCTCTTTTTCTCAATCTATCTCTTTCGGTGACTCTCTTGCACATTTTTTTTTTTATGGTGAGTTGTAGAGAATCCTCACACTGTACATACAAAATCTTTTTAATTTCTTTTTATAATCCATCATGTATAAACTATTTATAAAGTAAATAACCTCATATAATTACTAATAGGCCTTTTTATTTTATTAAATTTTTATAATTATATTTCACATGAATCATATTAATAAAATATATTTATTTATTTTCTTACATATTTTTGAAAAAATGTTTTTTTTTTCACTTAGGTTGAGTAAATGGTCTTTGGAATTTGTCACAAGATTGATAATTTTGCTTCATTCAGTGATGCGTTTGTTTGTATTAAAAAATATTGCTAAAAGGTGATTTATTTTAAAAAGGTATTGTTAAAAGGTGATTTATTTAAAAAATTATTAAAAGGAGATTTATTTTTTAGTGATTCTAATACATAAGTAAAAATTGATATGTATTTATCTATGGTAAAAAAAAATACTTTTTTAAAGTTTCCTCTCTTTTAGTGTATATTTTTATGAAAAATAACTTCAAATTACTTATAAAAAAAGTTGAAAACTTTTTTCTTTTTCTTCTTTTTAAATAAGTATACCAAAATATGTTTAAAATTATAATAAGTCATTATTTTATTAAAAAAACTTTTTTTCAGAAAAAAAATAATTTAAACAAGCATACCAAATGTTACATATTCGATTACAAACTTGAGTAATTTCAATAGACTTGAATTCAAACTACTAATACCAGTTCAAAAAACACTTCCAAATGTTATTACGATGATTGGTGGATTTTTAAAATATTTTAAGAGTACTAATTTTGTTTTTATATGTGTACAAAAATTTTAAAAGTATGAAACATATAAATTATATTAAAATTTTAAAAGAATATTTTTATTTATATATTAATTTATAAGTCAAGTTCCTTTACATACTACTAAGGTCCGTCATTGATTACATTAATTATATTAAAATAAGTTTGAATTCTTTAATAATTTGCTTAAAGTGTGATATTAGCAAGTAACTATTGAATGTAAGTATTATTCTAATTTAAATAATAATAAAAATTGTTTCAGTTTAAGACGCAAAGAATTTTTTCTAAAGTATAATGGTTATGATTCGGGGAGAAAATTAATATTAAAAAAATAGAAATATTTGAAACTGAAATTTGGGAATTTATTAAACCTAAACTTAAAAATTTAAAGTACCTAATAATTTATTTTTTTGCATAAATACTTAACAATGATAAGTCATTGAGAATACAATAAAAATATTCTTGCACTGAAAAGAGAAAATGAAAATTTACATTATAAAAAATATTTAAAATATAAAGTAATTTATTTTATTAAGAATATAAAACTAAGTCTATATATATATGAGATGATTACCTGCCACACTCAGAAGTTTTGAACGATTGAAAGTTCCTTTTGTTGTGCCACTTTGAAGTCAATTTCATCAGACCTTTCGCAAACGGGTTCACATTTCTACAACTTGAAGATGGCCGAAGATGCTCAAAACCCTTGTGAGTTATATTTGTAGTGATTTATATGAACTTCATGTCATGACTTCCCATAACCAATGGTTTATTTAATTGACTTCAAAAGTACATAACTAGTACCAATAATTCAACCTCATTAGTCACTATAAGTGTCTTGTCTTACTGAAATGCTTTTAGGTTCTATATATTATGTTTTGGATTATATTCTGCACTTTCTTTCTAGTTTCTTGATTGAATAGAACATAGAATAGTTTGTTTCGAACAATTCAAAGTTTGTAGGTTGTCTTTAACTCTTCAAGAATCTTTATTTAAGAAGGATTTGGCTGTGAGATGTTGAAAAAGCACACTACCAAGATACCCAAATTGCTAGGTTTCTTAACTGCCCTATTCTTGTCTTCATTTTTTGCTATTCCCATCAATTAAAGTGTTGCCGAATTACGAAGATTCTATTTCCACTTTTGAATTTTGTCTCTCCATATCATATGAACATAATTTATTTTATGTTCTCTTTAACTGTATTACACAAAAGTTTACCTCATCAATAGGGTTTCATATTCCGTGATTTATAATGTTTTTCCTATGCAAATGGAAATAACATGAAATGAAAGTAAAGTGGCATATGAAAAGTATAGTATAATGGTGCTGAGTATTTCAGAAGCAGTTATTGCGGTGTTTGAAATGAAACCTGAGCAGCATACTGAATATTCAATCAATTAAAAAGAAATTGACTTGAACCTGTTGAATTATTTTCCCAGCATTTCAGCAGCAGAAAGTCATAATCCGGAACAAGCATGGCAATAGACTAGTGGGCATACTACATGAATCTGGAACCCAAGAGATTGTTATCCTATGCCATGGTCTTCGAGCTTCCAAGGTTACTTTCCTGCTTTGTAAATTATGAACCCACTATTTTTTGTTATAATGCAAATGTTATTCGAAATTAATATGACATCTGATCCATAATCCATGTATACATAAATACCTGGATTCAGTTACTCATTGTTTAATTTATTTTTCTTATCTCCAGGAAAACTTTATCATGACAAATCTAGCTGCTGCTCTAGAAAATGCAGGAATCAGTTCTTTCCGGTTTGACTTCACTGGAAATGGGTAAATTTCTTGTTACAGATGAAAACCGTGAACTTATTTATGTTTGTAATTTTTTTTACCATCAAAAGATAGAATCACTAGTTCTTCCGTTAATGGCATGTTCTAGGAAACTTCTGCTACCTAATCCTGACCATTAGTATTGCTTGTTTCATTTTGATTTAGTTGTTGAGTGTTCCTTATAGGGAAAGTGAAGGTTCATTTGAGTTTGGTAGCTACTGGAGGGAAGCTGAGGATATACGTGTGCTGTAGCTCAACACTTTCAAGAAGCAAACCGTACAGTTATTGCAGTTGTTGGGCACAGTAAAGGTTTGTTGTATTATGTTGATTTCCATACATGCATATGTAATTCTACCAAATGACGAGGCTAAATTTGAGTACAAGCATCAACAAAAGCAGGGTTTCCACCTACATGGTGTTTCCTCCTTCAAAACACCAGAAAAACTGTTATCTTAACTGCCTTCTACAAATCTGTCACACAAGTAACATGACTATAACTGTCATACCTTATGCAGTATTATAACTACCTAATTGAAAACTTAATTAGCCTCAGTTTCTCTTAAAAAAGAGAAGTATGGATTCAAGCACATAAAGGACTAGTCAACGAATCCTGTCACTATGGATTAGAAAGTTTGTATGTATGTTAAAATTGTTCTGAATAGTTTATGTATATTGGTGCAGGAGCTAATGCAGCGCTTCTTTATGCATCAAAATATCATGACTCTAAAACAATTGTCAACCTATCTGGAAGCCATGATTTGAAGGTAGGCCTTGAGTATCGTTTTGGTAAAGATTTTATGGAAAGACTAGGGAAGGAAGGTTTCATTGAGTTGAAGGCAGAGTCAGCAGGTAATCCAGCCGCTTGATTAGCCATGTGTTAAAACAATTGCTTTGCCATAACTCTTCTTTTTAATTTGAAATAACATATGCACCTTTGTGTCCGTGTGCGTTTGTATATATAAGTTTTCTTCTGTTCTTGAGGATATCACATGACATCTACTTTTGTAGGAGGTATTGATTATCGTGTAACTGAAGAAAGTTTGAAAGATCGGTTAAACATAATTATGCTTGAAGAATGCCTGGATATTGACAAAGAATGCAGGTCAGGAAAAACGGCCTAATAGTTCCCCTTTTCTTCGTTACAGAGCTGATAAAAAAAAAAAATCTTCATTAGAGTTTCATTATAATGACCTATACAGCAGAATTCCATAAGGGTGAGGATGTTTTGGTTACCGTAAATAGCAGATGACATTTTCCATTTAAAATCCAATTTCTTTATTCCTATTATTGTTATTAGTATTAAAATTTGATACTTGTAACTTCTAAGTTTTAAGGGTTTTATCCTCCAGAACATGCTTCTCTTAACTTTTAAAATAGAAGAAAATACTTATTAACTTATCAGGTTTAAAAATTATACGTCAAAATGAACATCAAAAGTTTCTTTTTTGTATGTTGACACTTGAAGGTATATATGAAAATATTACAAGTGTACTCTTGAAACTTAGTGGAGGAGATCATCTTTATATCCATCTTCTTTTCTGGTGAATATCTTTATATGTAACTGATGCTTAGCAAATGCTTCCAAACCTTATGACATGTTTGTGTCTATATTGATTATAGACTAGAAATTCGGAATGGAGGTATACTAAGTGAAGGAAATTTAAAGAAATTCAACTTCAATTATAGTAATTTTTTGATGAAAATGGACAGTTTTTAATGAGGTTATGGAATTTCCATAATGCATGGATTCATAATATGACAGGGTCTTTACAGTTCATGGTGGAAAAGACACCATGATCCCGGTTGTAGCTGCATTTGAGTTTGCTAAGGTTCTACCTAATCACAAGTTACACATCATAGAAGGAGCTGATCATGTATATACTGATCATCAAGCTGAGTTAGCGTTCTTTGTGGTGGATGTTATAAAGGAAACCTTGCAAATGGACCTTCCTAATGCTAATTAGGTATCTACCTACCTTGACCTCAATAATAACTTCATATTTTAAAATCTTTAGTTTTTCTACAATAATACAACGGTGATAGGCAATCTTGCTCCTTTTAGTCAATTGAAATTTGACAGTGCGACCCGTAACAAAACTTGCTTTCTGCAGGTCCCTGATGGACATGCTTCATTATGCAATTTTGCAATTTGCAGCGTGGTACATTTGAGAACTCTGCTCATGTTGGAGAGGCTTTAATTGTATTCATTGAGGGAACCATGGCACAATGTAGCAGCAATATTTATAGACAAATGTTAACTAGAATCTTGAGTTTTGGTTAAGGATTAAAAAATGAAAAGTTTTTTTGTTTTAAATTATTTAATTAATGCATTTCTATTGTAATTTTCAATGTAAATCGCAATAAAAAGCTTTATAATTTTGGATTTCTAAACCTGTACCTTTATTTGTGTTTATATATATATATATATATATATATATATATATATATATATATATATATATATATATATATATATATATATATGTAGACACACTATATCTTGTTATTATTTATCTTAGTAATTTATGAATATGTTAAGTATAATGGTAAGAACTGATACGAAGAAAAATAACGAGGTAAGCAGCAATTAATAAAACGGATGCAAAGGTTAACACCAGACAATTTTCTATTTTTTATTTTAAGTAAAAAATATCCTCCTTAACAAATGGACAGAGAATAAAGGATAAATACAATGTATTAGATGAGAGAGTGGAGAGCGTATATAATCTTAATCACCACGGTTAAAAAATAAAGGATTAGCCATTTAATGAAATACTAGTTCTTATAATCTCACGCATATATGATATATACAAGTTTGGTAATAATCCCAAGAATATAAATGTGGAGTACTACTCAAAGTCGTCAAGGATGGAGGTCAAATATAAATTATAATATACTTTTGACCCCAAAAAAAATATTATTTGGTGGAATAACAGTTCTAAACAAATCCTCTGATGGTACAATGAAAGGTCATAATACCCTAATGGCAAGGCATACCTTTGACTATTTGTCCAACTGAATTAATCATTATCAAACTCGTGTAGTGGAATTTACATTCATATAACTGAGTTAACCACTTTCCATGATGTATATAGGTAGCCTACCACTTAAGAGTTAAGATAGAATCCCCGCACAAATGGTGCTCATAAGGAGACAGCAATAATAATCTGTGCCTGCTTGCTATCTTCAAAAATACTTCAGCAAGGGATGAGCAGCTTAAGCTTCGGTGCTTCACATTTTTTTCCACCTTCTTCGTCACCTATTGCAATGCAGTGCTAGTATACCTAGTTAAGTATTTTGATGTTTCTTATCCTCATCATCACTGTCATCTTCGCTGAAATAAATCTGACTCCATTCAATCTATTTTACCAAAGTTGGCACGAAAATAAGAAGAAAAATGTACTGTTAGTCACTTCTTATAAGTACTTCTAAAATTGCTATTATATATTACTGCCAAATCTACCCCTTTAAATACCATTATTTGGTATTTGTTTCCAGAAAGAAAATATTTACCTCTTCCGAGTCATCGACAGAGGAAACAGGATTGTCCAGTGTTGAGTGCAGAGTTTTGCTATCATTAATCTCCTTCCCATTCTTCATATCCTCCTGAAATCAGCAACAAAAACTTCAGAAAGATCTTACGAACTGTTGAAAATAAGTAACAGCAGGATCACAAAGTGATACAAAATCATACCAGCTCAGATTTCAGCAACCCAATTCTCTCCTCTAAGTCTAATATATGATGTTTTAGAGCCTGGAAATATTACAGACTTTATGAGATAAAAGTACAAGTAAAGATCCAAGTTTACCACAAGTCAAGTCCATTGCTTTATTACCTCGCGTCTTTGAAGCTCAACAGATCGAGCCATTGCCTGTCTTCGTGTCAACAAGTTTTTGGGTCTCACAACAGATGGACTGCAATAGTTCTTCCCACGATACACAATAATGATATGGTGACCTCTGTTGTCCTTATCTACAGAGACTAGCACCCCTCCACTCTCAGCTTCCAAAGTTATTGCGATATGCTTGACTTGGGCTGAATTTCTTCCTTTCAGAATTAGCTTTACCACCTCACGATATTTCCAGTGTAGGTGCATGTTTTCTATGGTGCCAGAAAAAACATCTCGCCTCCCTGAAATAAAAATTCCATGCTTCTAACCTTTCTTGTGTAAGCCATTAAACCCTATACAAAAAAAGCCAATCACAAAGCTATAATAAATTTATTTGTCTTACCTAAAAGTAAATATGGTTTCATGCTCATACCAATCTTCCTAAATAAAAATCTCTCTTCATTAGTTAATGTTTCCAAATCAGTAGGAATGTCAGCTAGGTCCATATCTCGCTGAACTTTTGCTAAAGCCTTCTCAGCCTTCCTGAACTTTGCTTTTGCCTACGACCGTCAAAAGTTAGATAGATTTAGTAACAGATAATTTTTGGTAAGATATTTCACATGATACCTTCAAAACTTACTAAAGCTAGTCTCTTCTCATGGTTTTTTATTAAAGCAGAAAGTTTACTCAAGGCAGAATCTCTCAACATGTTATCAATTTCTTGCTTATTTGGTTGGTGTCCCCAATTGGAGGTTGCAGCCCTAGTCTCAGCAAGGGTGCCAGCAATTAATGGCAGTTGAGCTGCTTTGGTTTTTGACACAGTAATAGATGAAGCAATTCGTCGTGCTTTCTCTTCCTCTTCTTGTTGGAGGAGGGTTTGTTTCTGTCTCTCATTCAGTGCATTTGTGACAGCAGGAGGCAAGAAGTCATTGCCTCTGTAAAATACAATATATTCTTTATTTCTGGAAAGTAGAGTTCCCCCAGTCAAATTCTGCATGCATGATAAGGAACAATCAATTCACTTGAATATGACAGAGGGAAAATAAGGAACCAGAACAGCTGTCAAGTTATATAAGTTTCAAATTCTAACAATCCGCACAACTTTACAAGATTTATGGGAAAGCACCAATCTTGGTCTGTCCAACTTCTAAATCATGAGTCATTAAATGTGAAGTGAGACCTACCAAAATGGTTGCTTCCAAAAAGTTTCAATCAGTAATAAAGTGATAGTTTCAAAGTGTGCCAGAAAGAAAATGTAGCTAGCATTCCTCGATTCCATTTATAAGATATGGTATCATTTCATTAGACTCAAAGGCCAAGCAGATGGGTAGATTTATATACTTTCTTTTGCACAATAAAGTTTCACTTCAATTAAATCAAACAGTAGTGTTGTCACAATTCCAGCTCTGTTTATGAGAAGTACCCCAAGTTCTTCCGCCATCCTGTCATTATTTGTAAAGGGAACACCTCGTTTGATGGCTATTTTTGCAATAGCACTTGTTTCCCACAGCTTGACCATAGCACTAGCTAGACCTTGTAAATCTCTGTTTCTGCCTGCAGCAGTAAACAGATAGTATCAGTTGGAAAGAGAGGTTTGCCAGCAATGAATTTCACTAGATAGTGTCTTGCATACCAAGGGCAAAGTGTGGAGCTGTTGTTCTTGCAAGCCTACGGAAGTTGGTCATTTCCTTGTTGGTTAAACAAGGCCGTAATCCATAGGGAAGAAGTCTGAACGGGGTTTTATATCCTGGAACCACACCAGGCAACAAGTCCGCATCAACAGGCAATGGTTGACGGCCTGTCCAATCTAAGTAACGTGGACCCAATTCATCTAGCAAATGGTTGAGGTCACACATTTCCATCAATTCTTGTTCACTCATGTCCTTCAATTCATATTCTTGGATTAATGACTCTGTACTTCCAACTGTTTCTTGGACACTCGCTTCTCTATCACTTCCACTTCCAACAAGTAGTGAGTTATCCACAGCATTCTCCTTAGCATCATTCACTTTCTTATACAATTCAACGCAGGGAAAATTGTAGGTCATACCCCGATACAATACAATGGAACTGCCCGATCGCCATATCACTATGCCCCCAATTTTACTCTGACCAAGCAAAAAGACATAGCATTGAGAAAAAAGTAAAACAACCAGCAGTTAAAACCAATACAAGATAAAAGACAATTCATAAGGTAGAAGAACGCATGCAATGCACTCTTACTATTAATTGAATGATATAGCCAAGGAATGAAGGGAGAGAAATACCTCTAGGAGTTGATGAGCCTTTTTCATGTGAGTAGAAAGAGGAAGACCAAACTTGAACTTCACAACTTCGCTATCCCTCCACTTTTCGTGAACGGAAGCCACCAACTCCTGCGTGATGCCCTTCACTCCAACATTGAACCTCTCCATCGTCCTCAGCGCAATCTTTCTCAGCCTCCCCAACTCATGTTCAGGAATCGTCCTCTCCGCCATCATCGTGTTGCTTCGTCTCTTTTCCCTCTCCCCATTCACTCCCTCTGACACATTTGAAACCCTAGACACCATTCCCTCTCTCTCTTCACCAACAGAACCTTTGACACTCTCAGCGTCCTCCTCCTCCTCCTCGGAATCATAGGATTCAGAAGCAAACCGTGCATTGCTCGGGTTCAATGCTTGCGGCCACGGCGAAAAACGCTTCGGAAACTGAAAATTCGACGCTGGAGGCTTTTCCTTATTCTGCAACTTCTCGCGCCTTTCTTCTTTCTGTGGTTGTTGTTGTTGGTGGTGGTTGTGTCGTTGTTCCTCCTCGTGTTGGGATTCTTGCCATGGGAATTTTTCTCTTTGGGACTCCAATTTATGGGACCACTTATCTTCAATTTGATGAAAGAAGCTTGGTCTGTGACTGTTCTTCTTTTTCTTCTTCACTATCTTCACTTGTTGAGTCTGAACTTGCGGTATCTGGTTCGAAGAGGAAACTCTGAATTTAAGAGCGACGTGGGTCTGGTGTTGGAAAAGCAGAGAATGCAGAGAAGAAGAGCGAGACGGTGTGGAAGAAGAACAATTCAATGGAATTGGTTGAAGCGCCATGCCACGGTTACTCTATCGCCCAGTGCATAGAACCTCTTCAACTGTAACAGACTCCAAGGATTATTGTTTTGTGTTGTCTAGACAAAAATGTAGCCACTTGGGCCGACAAGCCAATTGAAAAGGCCCAATAAGTAGCCCATGATTGTCACATTCGTGATACTGCTTCTTCCCGCCCGCACCTCCATAAAATCTTATATTTTCAAAAAAGACTTGTGTGGAAAAGACTTAAGTGTCTTTTGGTAAGTCAGGGTGACATGGTTGGATTTATATTCTGGATTCAGTAATATGCTGATCTGAATTAGTTTAATCAGGAATAAAAAAATGTATTTTGAATTAAATCTTTTGGACTTTAATCTGGAAGCTGACCCATAGATATGTCCATTTTGCTGTTTGTGCATAAAATTTTGATTGAGTTACAAGAAAATGAGTAGTGTACTGGTATGAGAATCTTTGAAGCCTTGATTTGAAATTTGTGCAAAAGGAAGTTTGAGTAGGAAATGATATGAATGGAGATAGTGAAAAAGAAGGGACATAAGATTTTGTTGATGGTGCCAAATAAGATGCTGTTGTGACATGAGCAGTTCATATGGTGCAGTGCCTACACCAAGCCCTACTCAATAGCTCACTGTTGGGCCTTTCAATCATCCAAATCCAAATCCTGCTTCTTGCTTCTCCATAATCATTTTCGTTACTATAAAAACATTATTGTGATAGCATTATTTTTTGTATTTTTCTAAGGATTATTTTTGTCTTAAAACTTATTTTAATGTTAATTATTTATTATCCAGAGTTAACTCATTTCAACTTTTCAAAACATATAAATCTTCATTGTTAATTTTCTCATGTAAAATCACTTTCGTTGAAAAATGTTTTCACCACCCTCCCGCACTCAAAATCTCACCTGCTTTATGCTGAACCTACAATTTCATTTTTTCATAGCCAATCTAAATTTTGAAAATATAATGTGTTGAGCGTTTCATTAGTGTATACTTTTGTCTGATAAGTATTTTTTTTTCTTTCATTCTTTTATTCTGTCTTTCCTTTTTTCCTTCCTAAGAATTTCAATTCTTAATAGCAATGGTTAAAGACAAGAGTTAAAAATCATATGTAACAAAACAAGCCTCGGAAAGTTGTTTGTGCAAGGTCATCAAAAGAATTTAAAGCTTGACATATAGGTTATAAAAACTACTAAAATGTCTTAAAATATGTTAGATGATATTCTTTTATAAACTAAAAAGATATATTGTAAGAAATATTTGGGTTATCCCAACTCATATAGATACAACGATTTTTTTTATTTATGATTATAAATTATAAATACTTAATAACCCTTATAACTCCCAAAAAATACAAAAATACTCTATCTAAGAATTCATTTATAGTCCAAAATATCCTAAACACCTAAACTTTTAAGAAATCTCAACCACTTAAACTTTTAAGAACCTCTAACTATATACCAATAATTCAGAGTGTACCACCATGAAACCTTTCACTTGTCATACACTGAGAGGTTTAAAGCACTAAACCAAACTTGTTTTTTTAACATAAAGCCATTTGAACAAAAATTACTTTAGTTACTTCAAATTCAATTTCAATTAAAAATAATTTACAAAATCAATTTCTATCAATATTTTGTACCCATTCACCCAAACATACTCTATCATTTTTAGTCAATGAAATATTTGGACGCAAAATCAATTTTACCCAGTAACTGAACATTTTAATAAAATCACATTTGAGAATAGATAAACTCAATTTTGTTACTTTCCACTATAAACCAAACACTCACTTAAAGTTGAAATGAAAAAGTGTATGTTTGAATTCATGTTAGATAATCCAAAAATATCATGCAATTAACATTACATGCGTAATTGTTCCCGCATTAAGGAATTTTGCTGTGCACTTCTGTGTCTAAAAGTGTTTGAAGAAAAAAAAAACAATTTTAAATAATTTTATGTTGAATAAAAACTTATATTAAATTTTATTAAAAAGTTATTTTTAGAGGCATTCAAGTAAATTTTTCACTTTAATAATTTATAATGTTTTTTAAGGGAATTTTATTGTTCTAATTTTGCGTAGCAAAAATGTAAGGTAAACAAAGTTCAAATAAGTTTTTCTATATTTTCAACATATCAAATTAGTCTAATGTACTAAGTACGTATTTAGATATGATGTGTAAGCCAGTTGAATATTTATTGAATAATATTTAACCATGCGTCAAGCATTACGAAAGATTACGTGGAAAACCAAGCAAAAGCCCTAATACAACTTTTACCCAAGACTTCAAATACTCTGAACGAAAATTGGGTGGGGTTTTAGGTTTCCTTTTTGTTCGTGAATAAAAAATAAATAGAATTTGAAAACTGTTGGCTTCCAATTGGATTGGTTAGGTGCGGAACAAGTGCTAATTTTCATAAAGGAAAAAATGTTCATATTATTGGTTGAAATTTATGAAAAAAAAAGTATATGAACTTCAATATAGATCTTACTTTTCATTTAATAAATCTCTTAGTTTATTGGTTTTAATAAATTTTAACCAATGAAATTAAAAATTGTTAAAAGATGCTTTAATAATTTATCTCATGAAAACAATAAAGAGGTTGTCTAAATACACGCTTTGGGTTTAAAAGGAAGAAGCCCATGTTTTCTAACTTACAACTTTATTATTTATAAATATATTTTCTAAATTAACCTTAATCATATATAATAGAGATGATGTGGAAATTTAAATATTTTGAAATAAATGACATTGAATAAGATTAAATTAATGAAAAATAATTTACATTTAAAAATTTATCGAACATAAAACTTTTTTTATTATACTTAAGTTTAGAGGGAGTAATATTTTATTCCAATTTTTCTGTAAAAGCTTTAAGGGCATTCTGCTAGTTTATTTGCAAGGGTAAGGGTGGGAGGGTAGTTTCTCATTAGTTGATTTTTTTGAAGAAAAGAAAGTTGGTGTCATTATAATAGCTTTCAAAATAATGAAGAATAACTTCAATGGATGTGATTTTTCTTTTCAACTTCTAATTCTTATATAAGATTAAAGCTCTTATGAATGGAAAGATGTATGAAGAAGAAGACAATGAAAAAACCATCTTGTTGAGTATTTAAAAGTTAGAAGACGAAAATGAAACCAACATCAAACCAAACAAAAATATACAAAGTTGTTATCGGCACTAGATTAATTTAATGAAAATAATTAATTTATTGGAAGTTTAAAAGCTAAGAAGTTCGAAATAAGAAGAAACCAAACAAAAATATACAAAGTTGTTATCGGCACTAGATTAATTTAATGAAAATAATTAATTTATTGGAAGTTTAAAAGCTAAGAAGTTCGAAATAAGAAGAAAAATAAATGGTAGAAATTGATATTAAAAAAATGAAAGTCAAAAATCTTAAAAGTATAATTAAGATATTAAAAAACATGTAAATGCCTTTATTATATCTCCAACAGGATTTAAGATATCTTTTCGAAAGGAAATGTAGTTATATTGGACTTGCATCTCATATTCTGGCGTGTTTGATAAGCATTGATCACGTGCAACACCTTTTGTAGCCAAAATTCTTATCAACTTATACAATCGACAAAAACAACAGTGGCTCGATCTTTCACAGTCAGTGTTATCTTATCTTGGTCAGTTTCTCTTCTATAACTTCAATAATTTGGGGAGCCAAACAATATATAGGATGAGTATATAGGTTTCAACTAAGTTTGCAATAATGCAGTTCATGAAGAAAAAATAATCTTCAATGGGAGCCAGTGGATTAATTGGCTCGTAGGCACCATAAACGCAAAGTTTAAGCTTTTTAGTTTTTATGTAAAATTGTCTGTAGTAAATATTTAAAAATGTATTTTTTTAATAGTTTAAACTACGTACTGATTTATTGGAAATAATCAAACAAATATTGGAGCGTTACAATATTTTTAATTTAATATTCTTATATTAGTATTTTTGAAGAAATATTTTAACCATAAATGTTTGAGAGTTGTCTTGGTGATTGAGTTTGACTGTGTGGAAGTAAAATTTTTTATTTTACTAACAAATCAGTTAGTAAAATCATCATTTTATGGAATTTTATTCTTTGTAACTCTTTTTTGGTCTTGCTGTTATTATGCACTGTTGTCTAATTCTAGTATAGTTTTATTATCTTAATTCTAGTATAGTTTTATTATCTTAATTCTAACATTGCATTTGATGTTTGAATGCAGCTATGGAGTAACGAATATTTTATAGATGAAGCTGAATGAAATAATTTATTAATCTATACAACTACATTTAAAGTTTGAAAAATAATGTACTAAAATTTAAATTATAATATAAAGATCACCATTGAGATCATTGAACATATTTAAATAATCTGGTATTAGTAGTCTTATAACAATACTTTTATACTTTAATGTAAGTTAGTTTTTAGAGGATATGATATTGTTAGTAGTCTTATAACACTAGTCTTATATAAGTTCTTTTGTTTATACTCTAATTTTAAGTTAATTTTTAAAAGAGTTTTGAGTTGTCTGTATTTTCTTTGAAAGATGGGATAGACACAACATTTGTAGAGGCCTGTTCTATCTTATAGAATTTGAAAGTAACCCTTAGTTTATATTAATAATATTTTGTATAAGATTGAAACACTCCTTTTATTTTTATATTTATATTTATATTATTTTTTATTACTAATAAAAAAATCATCACTCTCTTTAAATCAAGTTGACAGGACTTACCCGTGATTCAAAAATTTGTGTTCATTCTAATAATAGTGAAAGTGAATTACCCTTTGGTGCCAAAAAACTTGTAGTTAAATATATTGAATTAGCATTCTATTCTTGAGAACTATCTTGTCTGAATCAAATAAGGTTGTCAAATATTTATTTTGATAAAGAAAAAGTAAGATACGAAAACATAGTGATCACGTGAAAAATGGACCGGTTTGACATATGAAGGTTGTATTAATTAGAAAATCTAGCAGTGAGTCTTGGAGAATCGATTTGGTAGCAACTCACTGTCCTCCAACATATTTTTCATGAGCATAACACCTATTCTGTATGTACATGTAGCGTGGTCCACAGTCTCTTGTGCTGCAAAATCCACCATCCTATATTCTTTCTTTCTGAAATCTCGTTATGATATCGTTACCAATGCCAATGCACCCTCTTTTTTGTATTTTGAAAATGTTCCATGTTCACATGGGAAAAGGGTTTCTTCACTATATAGCTAAACCCTGGCATGCATATTGCTTAAGCACGAAACCAGAGTGAAGGAAACACAATGGCAAGGGCAAAATATTTTGCATCTGTTCCTACTTAATTATGATAGCATCAATTTTGTATCTTTCTCCACTCGTGCATGCGGATCATCTTTAGAATCTTTTGAGATCATTGCCACAAATATTCTCATGCCACTTTTTTCTACACGTTAACCTAATATAGTGTACTCCCTCGACAAAATAATTACTACACTTTGAGACATTTGATGTGATACGTTCAATTTAAATACCACCATCCAACTTTAAAAGAAAAGAAAGTACGTGCGCCTATCACTTTGCTTTTGTTCTCATTTCCAGCCTCTAATAGTTTTTTTCAGACGCATGTAGAGATTCTAAAGTTCAGCTCAATGTTTAAGTGATTGGAAGTAATTGTGGTGCCACTTTTCACATTGAAACTTTTTTGCTGTATTTCAACAGTTTTAGATCTTTGGTATATTCAAAACAAAAGCCAAAAGCTACACTCAATTTTGTGGTTGAAAAGGGAACCCTCCTATGGAAGGTGGCAAGCTGTTAGGGTCCATTGGTTTGTCACTAATTTTCTTACTTATATTATTTAGCTTGTCCAGCTATAGATAGAAAGAACAGATTAGTCAGTCAAATTTTAAAAAATATATATTAAATGTGTAAAATATTAATATTATGTTTTAATGTTTTGCGTGAGGTTTAAACTCTGTTAATTTAATTTGTTATGACATTCTTTATATTTCTCTATCTAGTATTGGTGAGTGTTTTCTTATCAATTCAATGTTTATTTTGCTGCAATATAGGTCTTATTTCATTTAGTAAAATTTCTTATGTTGAAAACTCTAGGTCTTCACCATTACAATTATGTGTACTGAAAATTCTATTATCAGATAGAATGGATTTTCATATCTTTGAATATATATATATATATATATATATATATATTTTATCAGCAAAAGAACACCATTACCTTAACAGATCCTCAAGTTTAATAGAAAAACATCACATTCAAGTTTGAGCATCCACCATATAATGTCAAGTTTAACACACACAAGAACAAAAAATAAAAGTTATGAGCTGATAATTGATCATCTCAATCATTGAAGTAAAGCTCCTTAATTCATTGTCCAAAAGTCTTAGGTAGGATTTTGTCAATGTCGTTAATCAGTGTCAACAAAACTTCTCGATTCTTTGATATTTTTGTTAACTTCAGGACTTCATTTGTAGAACCAACTTCATCGTTCGTCATTTAATAAACAACAAATCTTCTTAAGAAAAAAAAAAAAAAACAGAAATACGAACGCATTAAAGAACAGTTTTTTGGTTGAGTCGAAGGTAAGGAATTTTGGATAAGTTGATGGAAGAAATGATCTTTGAAAGAGCTTTGAAGTTTTTTTCACTGGTATAAGAAACTCAAAAGGAAAATAAAAAAGAAGCACGGCGAGAAAAAATAAAACTGAAAAAGAAAGTAAACAATAAAAATATTACCGAAATTTACGACAATTTCATTAAAAATTGTGGGAACTTAATAGGAGATTATGAAAATTTTTGCTTAACTAATTAAGACATTAGTTAAAGACAAAATCATGATTATTGAATAATAGTATTAGTTTTTCAGTGATTAAAGTGTGAAATATGGGAAGAAGAAGAAGAAGAAGAATAGTAGAAGGGTATCATAAGATTGAAGATGTGATGTGAGTTGAAATCGTAGAAGATCTGATGGTGGATGCTACTAGGAAATTTGACCCGTCACCTTTGGTCGTTGAGAGGGGAATAGGCAGGGCATTGGGAAACAGATAGCCACACATAGCCTTTACCTTCGAATTGACATTACATCTTTCTACTAATCATACATCTTCACATTTTTATTATACCCAAAAATCTCAATTTTAGGTGAATTACCACTATCATCAAAACCTCAATTTATTCTCAGAATACTTTTTTAAGCTATTGGCTTACTTAAAGTTATAAATTGAGTGATAAAAATTATGGTATGTTCTTGGAAATTAAATATTCTAAGTTAGATAGTAATAATATGATGTTTTTGAGAAAGGAAGAAGGAACTACATGGACATTTTACCGTCTCTAATCGTTTGGCGTAAGCATGATGGGGAGCTTTTGGACTTTGAATAAAGTGATATACTAAAGTTTTCTGACGGAGCTTGTACGTTTTCTGCCACAAACTTCCAAAGGCAAGTGACACATTACTTTCCTTTTTTATCTTCTTCCAATATTTTACTACTCTTTCAACCACACTTACGAACCTAACTCAATATAACTAAAAACAAATTAAATTTAATTATTTTATTAAATTAGATCCAATCCCATCTCATAATATTCTTTTATAAATTAAGTCGTACATCTCTATATTAAATTTAAAACTCAATTCAATTTTATTCAAATTATTAAAAAACAGAACAATTATTATTTATTTAATTAAATATTATAATGACATGTTTTCAAAACAAAAAATGTTAAAAATAATTTTTTATAAAAATTAATGACCGTGATTCAGAATTAAACCAATTAAAAGTAAATTAAATCTAATATAACTAATATAAAATTTCAATCTAAATCACGCAAATATTTTTTTTATTAAGTTGAATAATGAAAGTCTTCGTACTCGACTTAATAATTAATCAATAAAAAGAATGTCAAAGGAATAAATTAAAATATTAATATTTCATTATATTTAATACTCTCACATAGTTTAAAGTAAAAAATAAGAATAATTTAAATATATATATATTTTTCTTAATTTATCACGTCACCTTTTAAAGATAAAACGATAACTGATTTCTACTAATGAACTTAAAGTAAGAATAACTAGAATATTTATTTTCTTTAAAAAATTAACCCTTTGTTGAATTTGAATTCAAGTTAAATTTTAACATCGAAAACTATCTCCACAATTTATATATTTTGTTTTTGTGATTTTATTGCCAGATCGAAGATTTTTAACACATCTTCACACGGAGCTACTGTATTAAACATCTTAAACATGGAGCTACTGTATTAAACATCTGCGAATAGTTCTACAATAGATTTTTTGTTTGGTCCAAATAATGTAATTTCTTCGATAGATTATAATATTACTTTAAATTTTGAGTTTGGGTAGTTTAATCTTAATAGTTATTAAAGGATCGGTAGTTGTTTTCTACTTGCCATATTATTAGTTTATTAATGTATAACAAAACCAATAATAAACATTTTAGCAATAATATAAGTCAAATAAATTAAATGTTTTTTATTCAAGTTTACAAGGATTAACAATTTCATAAATTCCATTTCTTTTATAGAACTTCAAAGTTATAAGTTGAAAAGTTTTACAATATAATATATTAATATAAATACAACTGATAATTATAACAGAAGTAAAGACTTCTATGTAGTGATTGTTCGCATCTGTAGTTCATTTCCATGGACAAGTTATAACTTCATTAAAATCTTGCTTGAGGGTACTTTTAATTAATAGCTTTAGGTTTGAAAGTGAGAACTTGAACTCACGTATTGTTGACAATGGAAGAAGATAAATTAGGAAAAAATAAACGTAAAATGTGACAACATAACCTATTAAGTAACAAGAACTAGTGGAATGATAAATCACTTTTTTTAGGACGTGTTTGGGTTAACATTCTTTTGGACGTAATCAGTTTTTTTTTTTTTTTTTTTTTTATTTATTTATTTTTTTTTTTTTTTTTTTT
>Ga0209700_102281_pt1 | contig 39140 bp, 21 predicted proteins | sample SiratroredBW_FD_187528 | JGI IMG/M metagenome (GOLD analysis project Ga0209700, IMG submission 187528) | Root nodule microbial communities of legume samples collected from California, USA - Siratro red BW (SPAdes) (version 2) | ecosystem: Host-associated > Plants > Roots > Nodule | place: USA...
AAAAAAAAAAAAAAAAATATATATATATATATATATATATATATATATATATATATATATATATGATTTAAATATAAAAAATTTGACCCATTTTAAAAATTCAACTGCGATTGGCCTAATAAAAAAACATTTGTTTAAAATGGGAATATAATTTACATCTCCCACCTAAAACAACATTTCAGCATATATGTTTACTTAATTTATAATTTCACTATATATATATATATATATATATTTAAAAAAATTTAATTTTATTTAGTTTACGTCCCCTGTATTATTTCTTTAATTTTATATTAAATTCTACAATTTTTTGGATTCACAAAACCTAACGTAAAACCCGTTAGACAAATTCTTAACCTTCATATATTTTTTCTTCACACCATAAATAAAAAATTTCTTATTTTATCCTTTACATGTGGTACACTTTAAAAGCTACAACTATCTCTAAAATTATATAATTTAAAAAAAATCAAATATTATATAATTTAAAAATCATTTTTAATGTTTATATTATATAATTTAGACTATTATAATTTAAAATGTAAAAATATTTTAAATTATACACTCTTGAAGTTAAATAATGTTCTTTGATAAAAATAAACTAGTAGTAGTTGAGGTATTACTCGATATTCGGGATTTGTTCACCAAAAATTATGATAACAAGAAATATAGTAATATAATTGATAATAAACTTGTTGTTAGTGGCAGTTTTTTTTAAAATGAACTTAATACAATTTTATGTTTGTTTTGATGAATAGTTTTGAAATATAGATATATTATAAAAATTTTATGAAAAGAGATATATTTTATATATTTTTATAAATGAATTATATGTATATATATTCTCTCCTCTCTCTATTTATTTATTTTTATATATATAATATATGTAGATTTATTAAGATGTAATTTGCATGTTATAATATTAATTTTTAAATGTTATATAATTTATAAAAAATTATGTTATCTAAAACTTTAAAATATTCTTATAAATTGTCTATTTTGAAAGGTTCTAAAATTTATACGATTTTATAATTTATGTTAATTGTAACTTAATTAAAGAATAAATAATTAAAAGATATTGTAGTGATACATTAATAAAAAAGAGATCGAACTTAAATTTTTGTTATACTTTGAATAAATTATTTATGTATGTGTTGAAATATATTTGTGAAAGTTTTTGGTAGGCATGATAACTTAGTGTAGAAGTCGCATTTCAGTTTAGATTTGTCATTGTTAATTATACCAAGGTAAGATATAATAAATAGACAACTAAGAGTAGAAAAAAAGATATGTTTTTGTTAAGTTGTGAAAAAAAAAAAACAATATAGAAAATAAAAAAAAGATTTACAATTAATTGTTACTAGAACTTGAAAATGTGATTGCTCGTATACATTACAAAGAAAACTAGTCAATGATAGATTTTAAAAGTAATATGTAGAAATCATAGTAAAAAGAAATTAACAGATATGTTAGTAAGTCATTTGTCATTTATATGTCAGGAGATTAATAACTTACTAGAAAACTATATGTTTGTAGAAATAACATAATTTAATTAAGTCTATAGACATTATACTTATATAAAAGGAGCATGAGACTATAAAATAAATGTACAATGCACGAAAAATTTACCAAAAAATAAGAAGACATCATATAATCAAAATACAAACATCTAATAAAGTTACATAAGTATTACATATATATTTTTCATTAACATAAGTCAAATGATAATTTGAAAGTTCACACATATATTATGAATACATCTAACATAATACTATTGATAGATAATATATATATATATATATATATATATATATATATATATATATATATATATATATATATATATATATATATATATATATATATATAATTATTGATGTGATATCTATCTCTTTCATGTTTATTTTACTAGACAACTTTTTTTGATATTTGAAAGACTTTAAGACTTATTTTTAGAGTTTAATTGCTCTAATAAATTTTCTCATTAATAAAAATCTAGTGTTTCTTAAAATGTGAAACCTTATATGTTCCTACAAACAAAAATATTAAAACAAAATTTAAAATATAAATGTGTTCAAGAGAATTAAGAAAACAAATAATAAATGTTTACAAATTATGAATTGTCTTTATGATATATTTGAGATTAGTCTAAATACTTTTGGAATTATATGTTCATTACAACTTGTATTTATTCAATATAGAAAGAAATATGAATAATTCTATATAAGAAAATTTTTGTTAAGACAATTTACAACCTACCATTTGATTTATCTCATTTGTATTATTGATAACTTAAAAAAAAAAATTATCATGCAAATGCTTATTCATTTCATTTATATTACATGGTCCTCCATGTTCTCTCTAACTTAGAGAAAGAATTGATATCATACATTCTGCTGAGAACCACCTCTCCATATCCTAATCATAATTACATGTACAAAGAAACTACTCCAGTAAATAAGGCTCTACTTTGCAAATCAGCACTATCATGGATAATGGACCACAAAAAAGTAAGATAAAATTGATTACAATACCTTTGCTCTCTATACACTGTGAACATAAACCAAGCAGCTAGCTAAATAGAGAATCTTCATGTAATGCAGCTAAAACCACATCATATTCAATGTTTGGATAGGGATGAATAGGGATGAATAAAAATTCATGTTTTGATATACATTTTCATTGAAATTTTTGGTAAATACATATGTTTACTTTCCCATTTTGCTCACTGTCAAATCCATTGTTGGTGCATGTCTGTGTTGTGCCAAGGCTAAAATTGAAAGAGATGAGAAAGCTCTGCTGCTGCTGCTGCTGCTGCTGTAATTGGAAGCAGAAATTTTGCTGTACATTGGAACAATCACATAAGGCTGCAAACAAAGTTATTGCCCCAAAATGTTCTTCCACATATCATCAATTTCAACGTTAGGATTTAGAGGCTCACTGAAACTGAACTTAGTATATGTTCTACCAGTTCATACATACCAGAAAAAAAAAAAGAGGTGTGTTAAGGTCTGAAGAGATTAATTCGCAGAGTGTTTATGAATTGCATTTGGAGAAAACCAAGAAATCCACGAAAAATTTGGACTGAACAGAACAATTTCTGCTTCATGGATTGCCTGAACATCATTGCAACCCTAACCAGAAAGAATCTGCAACAACCTCTTCAAATGTTAATGTTGTCAAAATCGTAGACTCGGATCGTAGAATCGTACGAGTCTAACGATTCAACTCGTAGAATCGTACGATCCTCACGATTCAGCATTAAACATTCCAATCGTCATTTCAATTGGTAAATGAAGCGACCCAATTTAAAAGCCCAATCCGAAAACCCCTATATATCACACTGCACACTTCCACCATTAACCTAAACCTAAATTTGTGCCACCCAGAAACTCTAGCTTCTTGGCCCTGCGTGCGAAACGGCGAATCCTGTTACTTTTTCGCTTTCAGTGAAAATGGCAAAAAGAAAATAGAAGGAATTGGTCCACACTGGAACCATTGAGAAAAGAAGCAAGAGCATTGAATCCAGCAGCAACGGGGCTATGAGAGAGGAAGCGTGTAGGCAGATTGCTAGGTTTTTCTACATCAGTTTCACCCCCTTGGAGGCTATAAAAGGGGAAGCTTTTCAGAAAATGTTCAACCATATTGCAGGCCCTGGGTTCAAGCCACCCTCTTATGGTGAACTTAGAGGGAAGTATTTGAAGCAAGAAGTGGCTGAGATCAAGGAATCAATAGAGGCGCATAAAGCTGAATGGAAGAAAACAGGATGCTCTATCTTGATTGATGATTGGACTAATAGCTATGGGGTCACTATATGCAATTTTTTTGTTAACAGCCCCAAAGGTACTGTTTTTCTTAAATCTCTTGATGCATCTGATAACTGTAAAACTGTTGATGGCATTTTTGAAATGATTGATGGCATTGTGGAGGAAGTTGGTGAAGAAAATGTGGTTCAAGTTGTTACTAGGAATGAATCTAACTATAAGGCTGCTGGGAAAATGTTGGTGGAGAAAAGGAGGAGACTTTTTTGGATGCCCTGTGCTATTGATAGCATTAATTTGATGCTGGAGGGTTTTGAGAAAAAGTTGCATATCCATAGAGACACAGTTGCAAAGGGGAAGAGAATTACATCTTATATATATTCAAGAAGTTCTCTGATTGATTTGTTGCATCATTTTACTAAGGGTAAAGATTTGGTTAGACCAGGAGTTACTAAATTTGCCACATGCTATATAACTTTGAAGTGTCTCTATGATAACAAGGGGCCATTGGAGAAGATGTTTACATCCAAACAATGGAAATCCAGTTTTTTTGCTGGAACAACATGTGGAAAATTTGTTAAAGGTGTTGTTATGGATGATAAGTTTTGGAAAAGTATTGTGGTTTGCTTGATTGGTGCTAGTCCTCTGATCAAGCTGCTTCATTTGGTGAGTTTGGACAAGGAACCAGTCATAGGTTTCATTTATGAGGAAATGAAGCGTGTAAAAGAGAAGATACAGCATGCCTTTAAATCTGTCAAGAGACGGTAAACTTTTTTACTTACTGTTAATATGAATTTGATTTGTTTCCCTGAGAACTACTTCTGATAAAAGTATTTTTTCTCTTTATAGTTATATGCCTCTGTGGGACATCATAGATGAAATGTGGGACGAAGACACTCTTAGGCCTTTGCCTGCTACAGCTTATTATCTTAACCCTCAGTTCCATTATGGTCCTCGTTTCGAAGAAGATTGTGATGTTAAACTTGGTTTGTACGGGTCTTTATGCAAGATGGGTAGCAAAGCAAGACTGGTCCAAGGTTGATCTTATGCTTGAAGATTTCAAGCTTGCAAGAAACTCTTTTGGTAATGAAATGGCCAAGATTGCAATCAAAACCAAAAATCCAGCTGATTGGTGGGATTCATATGGCTCTGAACATCCCGAGCTTCAACATTTTGCTAAACGAATACTGAGTTTGACAACCAATTCCGTTGGGTGTGTGGATAACCGGAATGCCTTTGACAAGGTAAAATTTGTTAGTTTCACTTGTAAACATATCTACTTAGCCATTTATTTATTTGGTTTTTATGTGTTCAGGTACACAAGAAGAGAAGAAATCGTTTGAGGCAACAGAAATTGAATGATGTACTGCTAGTGATGTCTAATTTGAAGTTAGCCGAAAGGCAACAAGATGGAAAAGCCATTGAATATAGCATAGACGATCTTTCTTCTGATGATGAATGGATTACAGAGAGTGATGAAATCTCAGCCAACAATGAAGAGTCAGAACTAGATGACTTATGCTTGTTTGTTCCAATAGAAGATTATGAGGCAGATTCTAATGTTGATAATGGTGCTTATGTAGATGACCTACATATTCCTGATGATGCTGATACAGAATTTGATTGTGATATTGAATTTGATGATGAAGATGGGTCAGGTTATGCAACAGATGATGTCATGGATGAAGATGGGCTGGTACCACTCAGAGAACTATACATGGATTGATGCCTGGTTGGTTAAAGCCCCCTGCGTAGCATGCTTCTTCAGTTTTACACTTAATCACAGAAGTTTTAAGTGTTATTTTTTGGTTTTATCTTGTTGGCGTTAACAATAGTTACTGAAATCTCTTCCTTCACACCAATATGGTGCCACCAAAAACTATGCTTTGCCTTTCAACTTTATATGGTTTGCTTTTCTGTTTTTGTGGTATACAACTTTGCTGACTGGTGCAAGATTGGAAGCCTTAAAATACCAAATGAATCCTAATTGATCTGTGGTACCCTTATTCCTATACATGTGAAAGTAGGATTTTTTGTCCCGTATCTTATCCATATAATAGCAAATATATCTCATCCATACATACCAATATATCAAAATAGATTATGGAGATGAACAATATACGCATATAGAAAGTGAGACTTAGCAACATATATGAAAAAATGTGTTATAAAGTAGCTAAGAATGTGTGGAATAAAAGCAAACCAAAAACAGCAATGATAGGGGAAGTGTGTGATTGTATTTGAGGTTTACGCACTCGTGCGTAAATGCTTCATTTGCTTGGTGTCACTTTTGTGCAGTCCCCACCTCCCTCTACCCTTGTCTTCTTATCTCTTCCAACTTACCCCATTATTTGTACCATCCATTCATGGTTTCTCCGACTTTGTGACGTCAATTTTGGGGAATCATCCACGTCAAATCACCACGCCAAAGTCTCCAAAGTTTTAAAATATTATTCCAGCTTTTTCTTCCTCATCCCTCACCACATAAATACTAATCTCCCACTCTATCTGTTTATAGGGATAATGTTCTTTAATTATCATGTATGTGAAAAAAGTTACCCTGTACCTAACTCCATTGGTTACACCACCTTTCACTGCGATCCTTTGGCATTATTTTCTCTTTTGAGGTGCGTTAACTGAGAGAGTTCAATCACAGTTGATTTGCGTTAACTGAGAGAGTTCTTATAGACCACACCAGCTCTCCTTTTGATTTCTTCTAATCAAGCATGGACACTTCAAAATAAATTGTAATTTCATAGGTTTAATATCATCACCACCAAGATACTTAAGATCGTAAAGTCGTGTGAATCTGATTTATTTCAAATTGTTATTCATCTTCTTATCTCTTCATCTTCTTTAAGTAAATAAAAATAAATTCAGTTCAAATAAAATTTAACTTTAATTTGAACATTAAATTCAAATTTGATCTTAGTACATGTGTTGTGAGGAATAACACGATTCATCTTATCTCTTCATCTTCTTAACTAAATAGATTCAGTTGAAATAAAACTTAACTTAAATTAAATATTAATATTATTTAAATTTTACCTTGGGGTATATATGTTGCCATGAATAACACTACTTACTCAAAATTAATGTAATTAAATTTTAGATTTTATCTTTTTATAAACCCTAATTAAGGTACTTATAAGGTTCATCTCTTTTTTTCCATATGAAATTCAAAAAATTGTTGTTACAGGTCCAGTCATCAAAGCAACTCCAAGTAAAAACATATGTAACTCTATCATATTTATCTACAATAGTAATTGTCATTAAAACAATTCTCCAAATTCCCACCTTTTACTTCCTTCTTTCACTATTCATATACAAATGGCTATCTATTTTACATTTTCCATTATACCAACCAACCATTCATCTTCTTAGATAAATGAACTCAATTGAAATAAAACCTAACATTAATGTAATTAAAATTTTATCTTACTATATTATCATATGCAAGATCACTCACACTAAATTAATATAAATTAAAGCAATTAAATAATTTCACATTACGAATTACTCCATTTTTTGAATGAATTGAGTTTTAATTAAAATAAATTTTAAATTCAATTAAAAATTAAGAGTGTTTTGTACTATACATTTATCTTCTTAGACGAAGAGTTTCAATTAAATTAAAACTCAACTAAGATACTTCTAACATCCATCTTCTTTTCTCCTGGTAATATTTTCTAACATTTCACTTACACACTCAAATTTATATAGAAAGTAATACTTATTATATTACTTATATTATATTTCTTGTGTATATTAAGTAAATTTATTGGTGTAATAATGTTAATTAAACCACTGCATTACCGTAAAACTAAATTAAAAAATATGTATATTTGTATATAACAATATGAATTAGGGATATGCGATTACCAACAATATATATATATTTACAGAAGAAAACAAAATTGGTGCAGCACAGCATAGATTAAGTTTTCCAATACATAAAGGCCATAAAATAATTCAAAACCAAAAGAAGTGTCATTATTTTGTCCACTTAAATTATAGATACATGTAGCTGTTTAGAAAAGGCATAGAATGTTGATTTGGATGAGAAGTTGTAGGTGTGCACGTTTGATTGGTTACGCCGACGCAGCAAATTTAGCTTAGTGAGATAATTTGATTGAAGAATGAAGGTGAAAGGAATTGAATTGAATCAAGTACAAATCATGCAAAACGAAAGTCAAAAGATGGTACACCAAAGTCACATCCAAACCCTATTCTCAACGTAGAGAGCTTCTTCCCACAAGGAAGTGGAAAGATGGTGGCTATACGCGTGCATAAAAAGGAAAATTATTACACACTTTTCTTTATCCTCATACACGTTGGAAATCTATGAAAAAAGGAACAATACTAGATACCTGCCTCCTGTAGGATGAATCAAAGATGAATAAAGTGAATGGACTTGTGGTTTTATAGTGCATGTTAATCATTATGTCGAAAAACCCTTCTACAATATTCACGTCCGTAATAATAATACAATAGAAACACTTTCTCATTCATCATTTATATCCATGTATCTATCTTATATTCTTCTTCTTCTTCCTTCTACTTCCAACCAAACTCATAATTCTTTACCTAAACTAAACCCTATTCTGTGCTGTTCATAACTATCCAAACACTTGCTTTGGGTAAAATATTGTTCTTGATTTTCATTATCTACAAAAACCTGTCATGTCATTCAAGGGTGTGTGTTTTTCTTCTTCAACAATGAACCTTACAGGGAAAAAAAGAGAGACAAGACCACAACTATCAATTTATTTATGTTAAATTCAACTTTTAAAACTATGTATAAACAAATTTAAAATATAAAAATGTATTTAAGGAGCTTGTTTGTACACATTTTCATTTCATAATGTCTCAAAAAATTGTAAATTGACTCTATAATACATCATAAATTATATAAAATAACAACGAAACTGATTTTAGTATTAATTTGGTATATAAATTTCTTGATCGAGTTGAAACCTGTCATTTCGAGTTGAGTAGAAAAATCATTTTTTGTATTGATCACATGACATATTGCAATAGTTGTAATCCTGTAAGATATGATATTAAATATATATTCTTTTGAGTGTAATTAATTTTAAAAAATTAAATCATATTTAAAAGAGTTTAATGACTATGCACTCCATTGTAATAAAAGCTTTCATATCAACTAATAAAAAAAATCGTCAGTATGATTTTAAAATGATTATTGTAAAGTATAATAAATTAGTATTTTCTGTTGTAAAAGTGAATAAATTGGATTTGTGATTAAAAGATTGTATATAATTATTAATATGAGTAGATGATAACTTTTTTTGTTATATTGTATAATTTATTGATTAGAAAGTAAAATATTATGTTAAAGTTAAAGAAAGATTTTGTTGGTTTGTGGGGGAGGCACGTGCCACATATGGATAAAATGAGAATCATTTAGTTGAACGGAAGTTCCACGCACATGAAGAAGCAACTTTTTACTTTTTGCCACACTTGGAATTGGGGTGCCCTCATCTCAACTCAACTCAACTCAACAACCATGATTTGGTGAGTAATAGATAATAAGGATAGGATTCGAATCCAATGTATGACCCTCTTTTTCTTGACTAGGTGAGCATCACCCCACCCCACCCACTTTTCCTTCAAATATATTTTATATATTTTATCATATTTTCATAATTATTATATATTTTTAGTTTGATACTCAATAAATTATTGTAATAATAGAGGTAAAACTTAAGTGTTACATGTCAATACTCTTACTTCTAATTTGTGGGTGTTTATAAATAAGTCTTTATGATTACATAATATATTATAAACTTACGTGAATTAGTGGTATCTTTACTATATATTTCTACTTTACTTAATACTGTGTAGATTGTATTTCAAGTTTCAACTTTAATCTTAAGAGGTAATTAACTTATTGACTAATAAATTAGGATACTTTTATAAATAAAATATCAAGATGGATTATTTAACAATATATTCGCGTTATAATGTTGTTTTGATATAATCTCATACCTAACATAAAGTGTTATACATAAATAACTCAATTTTAAGAATTTATAGATAAAAAATTGGTTTTATTAAGCATGTGACAAAAATATGTATCTTCAATAGTGGATCTTTAGAAGACTTTCATGTAATATAACATCTTCTTGAATTGTCTTAATACTATTAACAAAGTCATGTCCCACATGCAATATTGTTGTTGACTTAAAAGAATATATTTTTTACCCTACAAATCTTATCACCGAATATTTTTTTTCTTCCTTATCCATCATTGCCTAAAAATACACGTGTGATTTACATTCGGTTTATTATTTGTTTGACAAATAGTATTAATAATTTTGTGATTTACATATATGTGGGCATGACACATGGTGGTGATGATTTGCCATATCACCAACGCAAGTTTGACAACACACGAAGAGGGACAGTGTAAGTTCACACAAATTAAGCTTCTTGAGTGTTATTTTGTGAGAATTAAATTGATATGAAGGTTGTTTGGGAAACTCATGCAAGCATTGCCATAGATATGGATTGAGGGAAAATATGTTTAATGTTTACAAGTGGAAATGATAAAGTGATGAGATAATTAATTGAGGTGAAGACAAGTTTGAAGAGAGACCTCACTTATGTATAATCTTGTGTTTTGATGATTTCAAGACGCCAACACTTGATAAACATACCATGTCTAATTGCTTATTTCATTTAGTGTTTCTTGTTTATGTGTTTATATTTATTATGTATATAATTTTGGGTATATAACTTTTTCATGGTTGATGATCTATAATCCAAATAAGATCGTAAACCATTCTAAAAGATTATTAGAGAGCTAAAAAATGTTTTCGAAATATTTAAAAGCAAATTTAGAAACACAAAATATTAGGAAAAATGTTTAATGGAGTTACTAATTGATTTGCCAAATATATAAAATGGTTAAAAACTAAGTTTATATATATGAAGTTTCGGTTAAATAACAAACTATTTTCCTATTATATTTTCTTACAAAAGATTACAAAATCTCAAATAGTTAACTATCTAAAAACTTGATCAATTATTTAAAGATTCACATCAACAAAAGTGTATAAATAAGTTATTATATGATAAATATAATTGATTATCTTCTCAATTTCAAACTCATGTTGTTGGAATATCAAAGCCATCGATTATATGTAATTCAACCTTTAAATAATGAAATTTCAACAATCATAAGTGTAATTTGTTAATTTATATTTTTTTTATATTTTTTTTCTACTTTTCACTTTTAAATATATATATATATATATATATATATTTACACACATAAACATATATTAAATTATACTTATATAAATATTTTATCAATTAACTAATATTAATAATTAAATAAATTAAAAAGATATTATTTTAATTATTAAATTACTATATTAGAATCAAGTACTAATAAGTTCAATTTCAAAATTATTATATATATATATATATATATATATATTATTTAAATAATATAGTAAATATTTAAGTTTTAAACTATTTTTTAATTTTGATTTTTAATTAGAAAAATGGACCAATCGACGACTTTGTTACATCTAAATATTTTCTATCAGCCATGATAGTGAACTACGATGACATTAAATAGATCTGGATAGTTACTCAGTAACCACTGCCATGTAGAAAAACTTTACAAAAATAAATACCTGTTTTGACAATTACTAGCAAGTTTACAAAAATCTACGTATACTCTCAAATATCTATGAATTTTTAAAAAATAAAACATAAATTTAAGTACAGGTTAATCTATTTTAAATATAAATCTAATAACATGAATTTAAATGCAAATCAATCTCTAATAAAAAAAAACAACAGTAAAACAAATAAACCAAATTTTTTTTTTTTAAGTTTAATTGAAATTTTCACCTTCAACAATTTTACCATGACTAGTTTAGTTTTTGTCTGCCTTTTGAAAAGTATAATAAATAAAATAAATTTATTAAAAGTATCTTATTGATATAAATCTTTAATTAAAAATATTAATTTATTTACTTTGATATAAAAATATTTATATAATGTTGTGGGTAGGAAATTCCATAATACATGTTAGCACTTATTTAATATATAAGTAAAAGAAAAATATACTTACGTGTGGTCAGTACATTTAGAAAAGTTGTTAAATATCAATTGTGGATTTTAATTTTTAAAAGAATTAAGAATAGTAATAGTAGATGTTAAAGCATCTCTAATACAAGTTTAAATATGGATTTTAGTTTACCTTTTGTGGATATTATTGTCTTACTTCATTTTTAAGATGTTGTATCTTTTTTTTTAATATAAAGGTTTTATAACATTTTTTAGGGAATGCTTTTTTATTGATAGTAAAAAATATATTAATTAGAAGCACAACACATAAAAAATAATTACTTATAAAACTCTTACTCGAATCCATGCTTTACTAATTATGTAATGAGAATATTATAAAAAATAGTCGATCGAAGCCCAAGAGAACGCCGTAGTATACGTCTCAAAGCATGCTATTATTGTAGAATACTTTTCAAACATAATAGTTGTTTTTAATGTAAAAGAATATTTTTTTCATTCTTATGTCCTAAGATTTTAAATTTATTGTACACATGAGAAGATTTTTAAACTTATAACTCTAGTATTAGAAAGATTCTTTATACGGGAAATTAAATTACTAAATACCTTATAAGCTTTAATGAAATGGGGATTAGTTATACATCACTCTCAGGAATAATGTTGGTAGTTTTTTAAAGAGGGGTGGAAAGTGAAGGTTATGGAAAAAAAAATAACAAGTAGGATATATAAGAGAGAGTTATGGGTGAGGAGAAAGATTGAACATGGAAAAATAATTGTCCCAAGTAGGTTGTTCCTTTGTGCCAACATCACACAAAGAACCTTTGGAACTTGGCAAGACTAGCATTGTTTCTCTCTCGTTATGGTTGGGGTCAAATAGTGAATATGCCACTTCGGGTTTTAGGGCCCCAACATTCAATACTTATCAACTTGCTTTTTGGATAACTTCTCTACCCGTGCTCTTATCTTCGATTTCATAGTCTAAGGTGCAAAATCATCGGCATTATGCTATGCAACACTTGATAAATTGTTCCCTTTTTCGTATAAATTTTAAACCACCTTAGTTTTCATTCATTCATTGTTGATTATATAGTGGTGAAAACACTACCGCAACACAAAAGGTAAACTTCTATATAGCCCCCTTTGATCATAAAAAACCACGGTTATGAACTCATGGTAGAATAAAGAAAACACAATTTAGCAGAAAACTTGTTTATTTTTTTAGATTAATTAGTTGTAAAGATAAGGTAGAAGTTTATGCCTTTAGCTAGTGGTTTGAGTAGCATATAGCTTGGGAGAGAAAGGTGGAGACAAAGGAGAAGTTAAAGCATGGTACATCTTTGTCATATAGATAGTGAAATATTTCAAATAGACCAAGAAAGTTCTCTATTCTGTGGCCAGGAACTTGGATGCGGAAACAAGAAAAGAAAATTATATGGACCATGTAGATGCACCATAGGATTAGGATATATATATATATATATATAATTTTAATTGAACTGTGTGAGGCTAGCTTGGTGAAGAAAAAGAAAGGGTTTAAGGCAACTTCCGATGAATCAGATTCCACATATACATGTATGTGTGTGTGACCCTACGAGTCCCTTAATTCTAACCTGTGAGATCTGATAACTGCATGCAGATTCTATAGATTTATGTGTCATTGAAACGTCAACACTGAGCTACAGAAAACTGTGTTGTGGCGTGATTGTGAAAGATGGTGGTGATAATAATGTGATTGTATTAAGTTGGAGTAGTGGTGGGTTGAACTTGAATGCATGGAGGACCATGTGTCCATCATCTGCTGTCATTCCTTTTTGGTCATAATCAGCGTCATCACCATTTTCTTTCTGCAAAGTGCTCTAACACTCATGCTCCATATGCTTCACAGACATGTTGTTTAGTAACTTCTATCTTTACTTCATATCAATATATACGCCATTTTTAATATTTGACCTAGGTTCTCATTTCACGTGTTTTTTATTAAGTATTTTTTAGACAGTGCCATCAAACACTCTTTCTGCCACATAGGTTGTGTCAAGATTTGTTTCACATGTTATATTTTATAGAAAAAAATACTGAAATAAAAAATAATCAGCTCAATAGTATAGAGTGGATCTGGCTGAATAACAATTTTCGTTTTAAGATCGATTTTATAAAGATAAATTATATTTAAATTCATTTTTTATTATAATATTAAAGTTTATGTTAATCAACTTTATAAAGATCTATTAGAATATTGTTATCCACTTATTATTAGATTATCTATAAATATTTAATTTTACGTTTAAGTTATATATGACTTAGTATGAGAAGAATATATTAATGATTCATTAATTAGATATAAATTAAATTTTAATATATATGTGATACAATTCTAATTTTAATTATAAGTTAAGTTTGTAAAATTCATTTTAATAACTCAACTCAAATCTTTAAGAATGTGTTTCTTTAGAGGTATCAAGAAGTGAATACAACCCCTCACGTGGAGACTGCTCAACTTGTGTGTGGGACTATATTATTTAAGAGTGGTCCAATAACGGCCCGATAAGGGTGGCCTGATAGGCCCAACAACCGTGCTAGGATAGGCTTTGATACCATATCAAGAAGTGAAATTTAAGCCCAACACAATCTTACTAAACTGACTTATAAAGTGAGGTTTGTATCTATTTATAAACTATTGAAAAGTCTCGTCTCTGGTCGATGTGGAATCTCCAACACACCCCCCTCATGCCGAGACTGCTCAACTTATGCGTGGGACTATATTGTTTAAGGGTGGTCCGATAGCGTGTGACCAACAACCATGTTAGGACAGGCTCTGATACTATATCAAGAAGTGGAATTTAAGCCTAATTCAACCTTACAAAACCGGCCGCTATCAGTCTTGACGTGAGAGGATGTGTTAGGGATTCAACATCAACTAAAAATGAGACTCTTCAATAATTTATAAATAGATAAAATCTTACTTCACAAGCCAGTTTATAAGATTGAATTAAACTTAAAATTCATTAATTGAAGGATCTATTATTTAAATTGATTAAAGCCACTTAAAGATTTAGAGAAATATGAACTTAACCTATTTCCATATTTCAAATCCATTACTCGATATGTGAGGGTAATATGTAGCTGCTTTGAAAACAAATAATCGATTACGTAATGGTAGAATTGATTATATGTTGCTTATTAAATAAATTTATATAATAATATAATAAAATTATATTTTTATATTTTTAAAATTTAATTTTAAAAAATTATATATATTAACAAATTAATTATATTTAACTTTAAATTATTTTTCATGATAAGAATAAATTGGTAATATTATAATTTTATCCATTAAAAATAATTTAAATATTATTTATATTTATTACATCATTTACAAATTTTGTATTCAACTCCTATCAAATGTTTTTGTCTTTTTCTTAATCTAAACAATCAGATTTTTTACACATTTTTATCTCAAATCCATTCTATTAAAATAATCCTTTAATTCAATCAAATGGTAAAATTTTTAAAATATTATACTTTTAATTAGCGTTCATTTCGAACTATTTTCATCATATTTTAGAATTAGGCGCACAATAATAATTTAAATTAAAAAATTGTATAACAATTTTTAAATTAAAAATCACGAACTCGCCAGGAAGTTGCAAAAAAAAATTCTGTAGTCACCACCTTCTCGGCAGTAGTGGTCACTAATGAATAGTTGTACTTGAGGATAAAAAATAAATAATGTTAAATTACTTATTTAATTTATATTAGGATTAAACACGATTAAAATTATATTTACTGAATTAAAGGAATTATTATATATTTAAAATTAATAATTTTTAAATTTAAGGGCTAAAAGATCAAGTTAATATTACTATGAGAATCAAATAATGAGTAACTAAATCACTCATAAATAAAACTGTACAGTCCTTAAAAATATATAAAATAAAAAGTTACAAAAACTAAACTATATCTAACATAAGACAAATAAAGTTAAAAAGGAAAGCAAATATTAATTGGTAGTGAAATAGTGAAGAAAAATGCATCTATCTAACTTAAACGTCAAATTAAGCATAAAAATTTAAGATCTTAAATTTTGACATATAAAATATAAATAATTAAATACTAATAAAGAGGTTCGCTACATAATAGTCAAACATAAGTAATAATAGATTCACTTACGTAATCAAACAATAGGTAATAATTTTAAAAGTTATTTATTAGTGATTTTATCCTATAACCAATCCATCCATATAATGCATGAATCGAATTCGTCAAATAAATTTCAATTTATATAAATAGAAATTTCAACCAACTTAAGCTTGTTTTGAGAAATTTAATATACATATATATATATATATATATATATATATATATATATATATATATATATATATATATATTTGTGTTTTTTATTTTTTTTATATTTTTTCGTACGACTATTATTGAGACTAAATTCTTTATTATACGAGAAAAAGACAAATTCTTTTAATAATATGATTAAAAGGGTAGGAGGCAGCAGCTGAGGCAACTGACAAAAAGATGTTGGGACATAAATTTCTTGGATTATTCATTAACAACAATTGACCACTATTATGGATCAAATCATAGTGTTTTTATTTATTTTCCCTTTCGAATTCATAACACAGATATTAAATTCATTTATTTCTTTAATAATAATAATAGTTGGAAAGCAGTTAATTATTTTTTTTATGTGAAAAATAAGTACTTTATTACATTTTTTTGTTTTAAGTCTTAAATTAACAACTTCAATTTCAACAACAACTATAAATTTATGTTTGATTTGATGTAAAGTTAAATCAAATATGTGAGAAATGAATTTTGCGTAGACTGTTTCACTAAAAAGAAAGACACAGTAGTTATCTGGTGAAACGCAAAAACAATGTTAATTCGGATACTCGTATGAGAAGATGAAATTATAACCAATCATTTATTTAAAATGTTAAAAAAAATATAATATTTTTTTATTGAAAACCTTATCATTTGTTATATTATCTTTTTTCAATGAATCTTTATAACTTTAAACTATTTTAAAAAAAAATCATAGAATTCATTTAAAAATTTTAAATTCATAAAATGTTTTCAAACATTTAAATTCTTATAACATAAATTGAATAAAATTTAAACTACTAATTATTAATTATAAAAATCTTTTAATTTTTTAATGAACGATTACCTTCCTACATTATCTTTAAAATATAGTATGTTCTTTATTCTAAAACAATAACCTTTATTTTAATTCTATAATTAATCTTATAGAACTGTATATAAGATCACCATCTTTTTAATTTTTTTTTCTTGCTGTTAGTTTATCTGCCGGTATATATAATATAACACTCAAATGAAATACGTTTAAGTTAACAGATAAAGAATATTTAGTAAATCTTTACTTAGACGGGTCTAAATTAACTGTGTAAGTTAGTAAAAGAAGTTACTTTACGATAATTACATCTGGGACTATAATCATTAAAATAGTTTTTAATAAATTTGAAACATAACCCGAATTTGGAATAGAAAAATATATTCTTTAACATTCCTCCTTGTCTGAATAGTGAACAGGTGAAAACTAAAAAGATGAAAGAAAAGTGTGAAAATTTTGTGCGTCCGTACAATGGGATAATTGGGCACACGACAAAAAGTGATGATGATTGTCATGTCGCATCTTCATCTCATCTTCTTCAAAAATCTACCATTTGCTTTCTTTTACTGATTACTGATTAGTTGAAGCTTTCAGCTAATCATACCAAATTCGTTTTCCAGAAAGTAAAATCACAGTGTTTATGGACTAACTGCCGCCAGTTTTTTCAATCACAAATGTTTAATCAAAATGATAGCTTCACTAATTAATACCACTCACATAACTAGCATATATTTCTATTCTTAGTTTTACTAATTAAAGATTAACTTTTGCTTCCGTCTAATAAAGGTTAAAAACGTTTCTAATAATATTTTAAACATTTGCTTTCATTCACTGTTAACACTTTTCTACATTATTAATTAATTAACCATATTTTACATCTAATTTTAATTAATGATTTTATTATGCAAGATAATTTCTGATAACTAAAGGTTACACACATTCTACATTAACCACGTTGTTTCGTATATTTAATACCCCACTGTACGTCAAAACCAGAACTTCCCAAATAGAAGGAAATAAAAAACAATTATTTCGTTTTCTAGTTGCTTCCATACGGCATCTGCAATAATAAATAAGTACGTCACTTCTTGTACCATTTAGTTTACTTTAGATTATGTAAGAAATATCTTTTTCAATATAATTTTAGTATTAATTATCGTGAGAACAGTAGAATTTTCATAAATTAATAATTATTTTTATCTGATGAAAATTAAGATCCAACCTATTATTAAAAAGTAGTATAATTAATTAAAATAAAAAGGATTTAAACTAAAAAAAAGGCAAAAGAAAATAGAGGGAGAATAGTGTGTTGTGATTGAGTGATGGGTGGTGGTGGCAGTTATAAATAGCACCCAAAGAGACAAAGGAAACAAAATATAAAATCAAAGGAAACCTTCTTCTATTCAACTGTTCTTAACACCAAAAGCCACGCGCTCTCTTTCACACGCGCCAAACCACCTCCACTCGTGTGTGTGAGAGTGTTCTTCTCTCTGATCGTTTTAATCAGAACAAATTCGGTATGGGGAGTTCCATTCTGGACGCCCTCAACGTGCGCGTGGAGGGCACCGGCGACAAGTACCTCGTCCTCGCACACGGCTTCGGCACGGACCAGTCGGCGTGGCAGCGCGTCCTCCCCTACTTCACGCGCCACTACAGCGTCATCCTCTACGACCTGGTATGCGCCGGCAGCGTCAACCCCGACCACTTCGACTACCGCCGCTACACCACCCTCGACGCCTACGTCGACGACCTCCTCAACATCCTCGAGGCCCTCGGCGTCCCCCGCTGCGCCTACGTCGGCCACTCCATCTCCGCCATGATCGGCATGCTCGCCTCCATCCGCCGCCCCGAACTCTTCTCCAAACTCATCCTCATCGGCGCCTCCCCCAGGTACCCCACCAAACCCTCCCCTCTTCCATTTCTTCAATTTCCTTCCTCTCTGCTTCAAATTTGTAAAACTAGTATGTTTGGATTCAATTCGAAAATATTTTGATTTACTTAACCTTCTTTGATTACAAGGGTAAAACTGTCTGAGAGTGTAATTGTTGTATGTTTGTATAGAAACTACGTAATGGAATCATGAGTTAACATGTAGCAACCAAATGGAAAACCTAATTAGAACATAATAAGTAATGGTATCAGTGTGTGTTTAGTTGAATGGGTTGGAGAAAGGTGTTTGAGATAAAAAGAAAACAAGATTTGGAAGTGTTGAAATGAAAAGAAGAAGGTGAATTGAATTTAGTTGGTGTGAAGGGGTTAGGTTTGATTTGAAGGGGAAAGAATTTAGGAGGATGTAATGTGTGAGTAATTGATTGAAGAAGAGTGATTAGAAGCTTATTGGTGGTTAAATTTTGTCAGATTTCTGAACGACAAGGACTACCACGGGGGATTCGAGCAGGGAGAGATCGAGCAGGTTTTCTCGGCAATGGAGGCCAACTACGAGGCCTGGGTCAACGGCTTCGCGCCGCTGGCGGTGGGGGCGGACGTGCCGGCGGCGGTGCGGGAGTTTTCCCGGACACTGTTCAACATGCGACCGGACATCTCGCTGTTCGTGTCGCGCACGGTTTTCAACAGCGACCTCAGGGGAATTCTTGGTCTGGTCAGCGTCCCGTGCTGCATCATGCAAACGGCACGTGACATGTCCGTGCCTGAAACCGTGGCCAAATACATGAAGGAGCACATCGGTGGCAAAAGCACCATCCAGTGGCTCGACACGGAGGGCCACCTCCCGCACCTCAGCGCCCCCTCCTACCTGGCTCGCCAGTTGGAGATTGCGCTGTCGCAGTAGCGCGTGGGAAGGGCGGCGCGTGGTAGTTCATTACTAGTATTAGTATTCGTATTAGTATTAGTATTAGTATAGTATTGGTATTAATAGTAGAAGGGTAGGATAGAAGCTTCTACAGAAGAAATGTACCAAAGGCTCCCAGAGTGGGCACCTGGCGAATAACGCGTGGGTGTTGCTTCTAGACTTTTGGATTTTTATTTAAGGATAAGAGTCTGCACGTGGATTTCACGTGATGCGTACCCAGTTCTATTCCTGCCAAAACATTATCATTATTATTAAACTAAATCACTTCTTTATTTTTTACTAAAATTTATTACGTCTCAATTTTTAATTTGAGATTTTTAATGAATTTTAGTGGATGATAAAGAGAATGTCGGGGATAATGGTATTAGTATTTTTTTTCTTTTTATTGCTTACGGTAGTTCTCTACCATTTTTTGTTAGTGTGTTTGTAGTTGTTTTTTATTATTAATATTATTGGTGCAGTTGTTGTTATTATGGAGGTTTTGCTTTGATTTTGTGGCCCACTTATTCTTGGGCTTGGGCCTTGTTTGAGGATTTTCATTTATTTTTGGTCTATTATTCGTTGTCTTTTATATTTTACCTAAAAGTATACATTTTTTTTTATTATTATTATTCTCTCTGGAAAGCAACCTTAGTTTAAACTTGAGGTTTGAATCTTTAGGATAAACTTTATTGGGAATTAAAATTATTCCGTTAAAATTACAATAAATCATTTTAATATTTTTTATGACTGCTTTTAGATATTGAATTACTTAATTCATAAATGTATTGCATATTTATATCTTTCTAAGGAAAAAATTGTAATTACTAAATTTTGTCATTTTCTTATTTTAATATTTTATGCATATATTATAAAAAAAAGATTAAAAACAACGTAATCTGATAGGTTATTCTATTTAGTTTTGCCTGTGGTCTGACTAACGAAATAGGTCTTAGACTGATAGGCACTCCATTAATGACGTTATATTATTCTCTTGTGAAAACAACGCCATTATTCAAGTTTTTAGATAAATAAAAAAACTAATTCTTTAGTTTGATAGAAACTATTAACATTAATTATTATATACAATTTGTCATATTTATCTCTTAAACATTAAAATGTTAATTAATTTAGTTATTTTATTCACTTAGAAACGAATATATTTCACTTCAAACGAAAAAATTACGGAAATTTTATATTAATAAATTATTTTTAAACTATAAAAAAAATTAATACTATACTTTCAATTTAATATTTAGATAATTGTTTTATAATATTTTTTTAATATATGGTTGATCTCACATATTTATTTCAAACTCACATGGAATCCTAATAAATATTATAATTAATATTACTAATATTTAAAAAAAATGAATAATTTTATTTAAATAATGTTTAATTTTTCGTATGGCCTAATTTTATTGAAAATATAAAAATTTTACTAACTTTTAAACAATTCAAACAAAAATTATATTAACTAAAAGTAAAAATTGGGAATTACCATTATTAAAAAAATAATAATCAAGGGTTGTAATCAATAAAACTGGGTTTATTATTTGGGTGTGATTTATGCTTTACCATTCTTGTGAAATATAGTTTTATTATTTATGTAGTATTCTTACAAAATTTATTTTTGCATTTACATTAAACAAGAAAAGGATGTTTCAACTGGTTGTTTAAGCTTGCGTATCATCTAAGTAATGTAGCAATGTTCATTCTAAGTGTTTTTCTTAGTTTGGATGTGTTGGCCCTAGTTCCTTCTATGTTAGAATGCATCTTATTGTCCTCCTCCAATTTATAGTTTCATTTGCTTATAGAAAAACTAGACAGCACCAATAATAAAAGCATATCAGGTCGTCTTCAAATTAATCTTCTCTTTTTTCTGTTATTTTTCTTTTCAAAAATATTTATGGAAAAGTTTATCCCTATAAATCTTATGATTTTATTATTCAGAGCTCCTATACTTAGAACACCTACTAAAATACTTCATAAAGATAACAAATAAAATCATGTTTGGTTTAATGTTAAGAATTGAATATAAATTCCTCTTTCTAAAAATTTAGCAAATCCAAATTTCAATTGCTAATGTGATGGCATATATAATATTGAAGAAACACATTTTAAACTCTTTAAAACTGTTTTTACACATTTAGATTTATTATACATGCTAAGCAAACACCTATATATTGTTTTGATTTGATATGAAATATAAATGTGATATCACATATCTTATGCAACACATTTATATTTTTAGTTTTATTACATAAAAAAAGTTTTACTTTCATGTATATAATTATTTTAATTTTTTTATTTTAAGATAATATAACATTTGTTTTTATTTTATTATAATTTTCCTGTAAAAGTTGATTTCAGATTCTATATTTGCAGTTATATTAGATTCTATATTTGCAAGGTTTCAAAAGGAACATATAATTTATTGTATTTAGAGTCTTATGTTATATTTAATTTTTTTTAAATTAAGGTAAATTTGTTGAATATTTGTATACAAACTCATATAGATTTCATAAAAATCATTTGGTAAGTTTTTTAGTTTAGAAATTGTTTTTTTCTCTCCTTTTCTCTTAATTTCAAAATGTTTCTTCATCTTCTTCACTGTTCTTCATTCTTATTCAATGGAAAAATAATTCTTAAAGTCTAATTCACTGAAGCAATACCATACAATCCTAATTAAGTTTTGAACACATCACTTCAGAATTTGTGTTTTTCTCCTTCTCTCTAATTTTGGATTTGCATGTTATGTCTTTTTCTTCTCTCTAGTTTTGGATTTGCATGTTATGATATTAATTTGCATTCTTTATTTTAAAAATCATATTAGGAATCAATTAAATTTTAATTTGATAATTGTAAACAACTTAGATTGAATAATATTTTAATTTAATTTGTATTTCTTTAGTTTAATGACATTTGTCCAATCGAATTAATTAATTGAATTGAATAATTGTTTAAAATAAGATTAAAATATTTAAAGAACTATGATAAGAGCAATTGTACGAATCTTGAATGTTTGAATTGACTTTTTTTTTTCTTAAATTTCATTTCTAATGCTTTTCATTTTTTAGTTTGTTATGTGTTATTTCTTGCGTTTGATTTATGTAGTGTTCTAAATAAAAGCTCCCAAATTAATTTTTAAAGAAAAAATATTAAAGATTGAATACAATATAGGTGTGTCCTTTGATAATCAATCTATATTATGTTCTATGTTGTAAATTATTAGAGAAGATTTAGATGCTTTGGTTTCAAAACAACATGAAAATTCAAAAATATATTGGGAGTGTATCTAAGGTTGATATAGCCCTCCGATTTTCAATTAACCTATTATATTAGGGTATATTGTTTTAATTAATTTATATAAGTAATTATGCTGATGTGGAGGTAGGTTAGAAGAATCCTTGAATAGTTTGACTCATTGTTTAATGATTTATGATTTCTACCAAGGGAACTTGAATCCAATTAAATTGAGACGTATATACTTTAATTTGATTTGTATATAGAAGTATATATTTAAAACTTTAGTACCAGTTAAACACTAAAACTGAGTTTTGTCAAGTAAGTTATTTAAGCAATGAGATTGTCACTTGTTGCTCAATCAATAATATTTAATGTTGTAAAAAAAAATATTTAAGCAATGAAATTGTCACTTGTTGCTCAATCAATCAATGATATTTAATATTGTAACAAAAAAACATTATAGCTAAAGCATTCATTTGATTTTTTCAAGAGATAAAGTTTCACACTTAAAAGACATGAATTATAGTTTGAGTGAAAAAGAGATCTGATCAAATATTTCTCTTTTCGGAGTTTGATCATTTAAATGTCTAAATAGAGACTCAAGTAATATAGTATGAATGTTTAGAATTTAAAGAAAAACTTATTTAAATTTAACTAAACAAGTTATGTCATATTTTACTGGAATAATGAGATGGTTGCTTTAAGGTGACTCAACTAATAGTATTTGAAGTTGTGACAAAATATTATCACTCAGACATTTATATGGTTGTTCGAGCAATAAAGTTCCTTGCTTAAGTCATAAATTACAGTTTGAGACCTAATTGATTTTCTTCCTTTTGGAAGTTTGATCATTTAAATGTCCAAAGAGACTAGGAGAATTTTATCTCGTCCTAAGGGAAGGATGCTCCAATACCACATTAATCACTCAACAGATATTTCTGTGAATTAAATGAGTTATTTCTTAACCAGGTATATTATATAAATTGGTTTATAGTGGCATATTGATTTAGGATGTGATGTAAATATAAAGTGAGTTATATAGTTTTGATAATAAATTAATTATCTCCTTAATATGTATTATGATTGTGGTGCTAGTATTGAAACTCATATTTTAAATTTACTAGTAGATTAAGATGTTATAATGAGAAAGTAAATGAGTTTTTTGTATTAGATTTTCTGAAGTAAGGTCAGTGAGTTTCCTTGACCATATTAAATTATGATTAATATTCAATATGTGTTGTTATCAGTGAAGTATCAACATTAGATTGGTCTTAGTACTAAAATCTTTTGAAAGACATCTTTATTCCTTATACTTTTATAAATACTAAAAATTTTATTTCTAATATCTTATCTTTATGAAGAGTAGAAATATAATAGTAGATTCTTAGACCATGGTGGAGATAAAGAAAGTCAATGACAATGATATGTGCATAGATTTTAAATTAAATATTTCAGAAGTTGCTTAAGAGTTGAATATATATATTAAATAAATTAACATTTACAACTCATAATAATATATACAAAAATAAATGATTTTTTAATATATATATATATGAAATAAAAAAATATATGAAATTAGCGATTAAATTTTAAAGTTTGTCATCTTTTATGTATTTAATTAAATTGTAATCATTTTCTTTGGTAGTACTAATAGGAAAAACACACATGATTTGTCAAAGTCAGAATCTAGTTCTCTTTTCTATTTGGATAATAAACGAATTTGGTTAAGCTAATTTCTATTTTTGTCTTAATGTGAATATAAGTAGTTCTTAATAATTATTATAAAAGAGTTTTTATCATTAAAGATTTAAACCCCTTCCAAGGTGGGTATCTGATGCTTGTCATACTTGAGAATCAGACTTTTGATTAGAGATCTTTGAATAAATGCTGGGTTTAGATTAACAAATGCCATCAAGTATTTTTTTCCTTTCTTAAGCCAACTACTAAGTTTTTCCTGGAAGAACATTTTACTCTTTTAAGTAAACATTATAAATGAAAACAATAAAGATATATAAGACTTCTAGAACTATATATATAAAGAAATAAATTATTTGAATCAAAATACACAATTTATTATGGAGTAACAAATTTAAAAGTTGAATAAAAATTATAATACAATAAAATTATAAGAATACAAAATTTAAAAGTTGAATACAGATTTATAAGGTTGGGTAGCAAGTAAAATAATAATCGTCTTTTTGTTATAACTTCCTACAACTTCTTGTAAATAACTTTGCAGCGCCGAATAAAGCTTATTAAATTAAAATAAATATTTTTCATACTTTTATTGGTTTGATGTCAAATAAGGTGTTTTAATTTTTTTTTTCTTTATAGTATTCCTCAAACATTATTTAATAAGATGTATATTTAATAGTTTCATACAAAACTATTTAATAGGACATGTTTTTCAATTATTTGGTTGAGTTTGGTGGTCTCTACATTCATGATATTTTTGGTCCAAAGTTCATGGGACAAGAAAAGACAAGACCAGCAATAAAAAAAAATTAATCAAACAAAAATACAAAAAAGACGGCCCAACCATAATGCTGCAGTACAATAAAGAAGGACTCCACAGAGGATAAGAAAAAACAAAACAAAGTAAAAAACTAGAATATTCATCTTACATAAAAGTGTTTCCGGAACTATTAATTAGTAGTTTTAATAAGTTTCTCAATATTTTATTTTTTAAATAAATCTTCATTTCTTTCAATTTATAATTTATAACTTTATTTTATGAATTGAATTTTGATATTATTAAAAAAATTATCCATAACTAAAATTTACTTTAAATCAAAATATTTTTTTTTATCGTATCTTAGTTGAAGATATATTTCTAAATAAACTTTTAAAATTCATTATATATATTTTACATAAAATTTATAAAATATATAAGAAATCTCAAATACCAACAAAAACATGTAAAAGTGAGTTATTAAAAAATTCATTTGTGACTAGTAATTCATACACACGACAATAATTCTCAAATAAACATACTACAATCATAATTATAACTCATAATTTATAGATATAAAAATATTCAACTACATCTTTTATAATATTATGATAATTTGATGTCTGCAATAAAACTTTTATTAGAAGACTTTCTAAATGTTTTTGAAATTCTAGTCTCAATCTCAAAAATTATGATAGTTTGTACAAAAATCTCATAAGAAGTAGTACAAGAATATCTTCATCTTCTCATCACACATTTTATAATATATGAATTTAGATCATCAATAAAATAAAATAAGAATATCTCATTTATATTTATGGATTTCTGTAATTAATACCTCAAACTATATTATATTTGGATGAAGTATTTTGTCATGTTTCAACTAATCAAATAATTATAACAAGCAAACAAATTTATAATTGAAATGAATGACAAATTTCATACATGGTATCACTCAAAGTTATAATAAACTAATTAGAATATGAAATACACGCATATAAATGACATGTAAAGAAATAAAAATATAACTTTAAAAAATATGATTTATTTTTAAGACAAGTGTTATTTATTTTTGTCAAACATGGAAATGTTATAGCATTTTCTACTCAATTTGTGTATTTAGTGGTTGATCGATAATCATATAGTTTCAACGATTTTGTATCATTGAACAATGTCAGTTTTAGAAAAAAAAATTATATGAGATTTTTCTTATTTAAGTGATAATTGGTCGCCTGAAAAACCAAAACACTCAAATAATTTCTATGACATCTATAAATAAAACTACAAGATATAATTTGAGATTTAAACAACATTACTTCATTAATGTAAGAATAATAAATAATGTTAATTTCCTTTACTAGGTACAATATTATGAATCTCTCAACGAAAAGACAAATCCAAAGAACTTCAAATGCAAAAACTAATCAAAATATAATAACTTATTCTGACTGAAAGTCTCTATTTATGAGCTAATCCAACTTATGGTAACAAAAAGAAGTTAGGTTTTATTCACAATCTTTTATGTAATTTGTTCATTTTGTACCTATTCAATGAATTTCTTTTCTTTGCTTATAAAGAAAAAATGGTAGCTGAAGGCATGAAGAAAAGAGTCTGAAGAAATGAGTAGAATAGAAGATAAGATAAAAAAAATGTTTAATATAAATAAATCTCTTAAAGAATATCTGAATTAATTAAATATGATTAAGGGAAATATTTAAATTTTTAAATTAATACGAAAATAAGATGGATGTGTGTATATGCATTTGTCTCGTTTACATATTCATTCTAGTTTTAAACTATTGATTTTTTTTAATTTATTTAAACTTAATTTTAAAATTTATATCATTATAATTTTTTTTGTTATTATTTAGTATTGAAATAAAATACTGATTCTTTTTATATTAAACTCTTAATAATTTTATATTTTTTATTGTATCTTTTCATAAAAAATATATATATATATTTACTTATTCCATTCCAATATCATATCTATACTCAACTAGATTAGGTTTATCTAACATTTTCAGACAATATAAAAACTTAAATATTTATTTTCATAATATAAACCTTTATATTACTATTCTTAATCTACTAATGATTATTAATGTTAAAAGGTTAACTTCTATCGTTATGTAGAAAAAAGTTTGTTTACTTTTTCTACCAAATCATGCCTTAAAAGAAAGAAGAAGAAGCAAGGGTTGAAGTTAAGATCTTTGAAAGCACTCATGCATGTCTTAAGTGGCTTTAGTTCACATTCACCCAACATTTTTGCTGTTCTCTTAAGTTCCACATTTCACATGTGTGGTAAATCTATACATTAATTATATCATTTTAACTTTATTTGGAAAAATACCTAATAAAAATTATATCATTTTAATTATCCATAACATGTTAAAACAAATTATCTTGCACAACATTCACATATACTGATTGAGTTACTGTATTTACAAGCAGAATGATTCCACAATTTTCACTTTTTAATTTTTTTTAGTAATATGGATCTAAATTAAAAAGATGAGAAAATAGAATCCATGGATTTTGCTTCCTAATTTTGGAGAATTTTTTACACCATCCACATGGATTTAGATTATATTTTAGTTGACAAAATAACATTGAATTGGTCAACTTTGGTGGCTGAATTTTTCATTGCCCATAATTTTGGCATGTTCTTCATAAAATCTCCCCAATGATGATGACACCCTGTGAACTCAACAATAGCGTGTGTTAAGAACAATAGTGTATATATTTTTAATGATTCTCTCTCTGTTTTTTTTTTTTTTTTTATGGATGAGGAGTTTTATAATAAAAAAACAATTATAAAGAAAAACGATGTGTAGAGAAATTTCTTTTATTTTTGTTAAATTATAGGGAAAATCTAACGGTCCTTTTTTCATATTATAACACTATTTTAGTTTTAAAATTGGCTATGTTTAACATTTAGTTATGTTTTTTCAAGGTATCTATCATGGTCAATGCAGGCTCATCTACACAACCGTTGGAAATTCTGAAACCACAAAAAGTATGAGACTTGGCATTTCTTGATGGGACCAAACAACTAACTACTACTTTTGTAAGAGAACATAATTTCAAGAAAAATGATGATGTTATGCTTCAAAATAATTTTAGATTGTTTTGTTCCACCATTTCCGCAATTAAGAATTGGACTTTGGGATATGATAGAGATATACTTTCTAATATTCTTTTACATATTTTACTTTCTTTTCTTTATACATACTTTATTTTTAATGTATTATGGTGCTTTCTCATTGCCCACAAAACAGAAGGTTTCTTATTTTTTTTTTTTTACAAGTTATATAGTAGGAAGCTTCACTACCATTTTAATTCCTAAAAAGAATAATGTTTTTTATCTAGTTTCTAAAAGTGGTTAAAAGTTAAATTAGCCATTGATAAATCGTTTTTTATGTATTCCACATAGTTGTTAGGTATACCAAAATAACCACTTCTTTTATCTTCTGTATTAATATCTTAATTGTTATCATTAATCTTCTTGGTATTTCTGCTAATTTTTTTTCATTGATTTTTGTTATTATCATGAGCAACATTAATATCATTATCAAGTTATTATTATCATGGTCACATTATTATTATTATTATTATTATTATTATTATTATTATTATTATTATTATTATTATTATTATTATTATTATTATTATTATTATTATTATTTTTACCACTCTAACAGGACAAAACTAATCATTGAAAATAGTGAAAGATTATATTTATTTATTCTTAAAGCCTATCATATTCTACTATATTTTTTTATCACCTATAGTCGAGTTTAATTTTCTTTTAAAGACTAATACCTGCAATTTTTCACTTAATTTTTCTTTTAAACTCCAAGTTTGACATTTATAATAATGAATTACATTAAATTAGAATTGTAGGTATAACGTGATAATTTTTTTATCTCTTTTCACCTCTAAATCAATCTTAATAGCTTAATTACTTTATTGTTAAAAAAATAAAAATATGTTTAATTATCTTTTTTGTTTTATTATTTATTTTGTTCAACTTTTTTCGCCTATCAATAAAATATTCAAATAAGTTCCTTAATTTTTGAAATTTAGTGAGTATTTTAAGGTTCAATCAAGTAGCTTAATACTATGAGATGAAACAACATGGTCCTTACATTTTAATTTATTCTCCCTTTAGTCCCTTTTATCTTCAAAGAAAACGTAACAATATAACCATTTTTCATGGAATTATTTATAAAATTATTAATAAATAAATGTTGACAACTATAACTTCCAATTTATAAACGTCGCATAACAACAATTTATAAAACTAAATACATCAATTTTACCAGATCGAAGATCACATTGTTTCATTTTTTAAAATTAAACTAGTTGATTGCACTTTTAAAGAATTATATTATTGTATTTTTAAAATTAAAATACTTGATGAAATCTTCTAAAATAATAAGACTAAAATAAGTAAATAAATAAATAATAAAACTAAAAAGATAATTAAGCTGGACAAATACAAGTAAATGTTATACAATAGTATATAAAACTTGCCTATAAAAATGTGATTTCATATTTACACCAACTTCATATATGCTATCGTTAATTAAATACTATTAGTGTTTATATGATTTTGCTGTTTTGTGGATATTTTACTTTCTCAAAACTAAATAACATAAGATTGAGACTAAATTGTAGCAAAAACATTACAATTAAGATTAGATTTAAGGATCACAATAAAAAGTATGAAAATGGAAGTAATTTTAACTTGTTCACCTACTTAAACTCGCCTCACATACATCTTACATGGGTTAATAATGAGATGGAGCGAGTTGATCTGCGTAACCCACAATAAAAAAAACAAACTTATTATATTTCAATATTATTAAGATGAAACAAAATCAGTGATGTTTTTAACACAACTATACTTAATTACTATAGTTTTTAGTAACTTAAGACAATAATATTTTCTTATTTAAAAAATATTTAACTTTAACATATTTATTTGATATAGATGTTAATTTTATATTTATTTAACTCTTTTTAATTTTATTATCAATCATAGACTCATGGTATGTAACAAATATATAAAACATTAAAACAATATTGTTATAACATTTTTATGTAATTTCTTTTATAATTTTATTTATGTGGGTTGGCTCGTAGACTACGGATCAATTATTATGTGAGGTGGGTTAACAAGATTAATAGATAATTATTTACAAAAGATGGTTTAAAATGGAACATACAAATCCACATTACCACCCCTAATTAGGTTTAGTAAAAGGATTAGTTTACTCTGCTACATAGAAGTTTCAATCCCTACTAATATTTGTGTTAGATTATATGTTTCACACATAATTATTTTTCCAGTGATGATATTTTAGAAGAAAAAAAATAGGAAACACAACTCTTACTAAAAAACACAAACTCCTTTAAATGTTAACAACTTTTGTTTATCTGCCTCATTAATTACCAACAAGTAATAAATTATTTTTACTTTTCAAATTTATCTATAATCAAATCATTATAAAAGAATAATAAAGTTATTTGATTACAAATGATTAATTTATACATTCTAAAATTACAATAATAGGAATAATCAAGAAAAAAAATTAAAACATATATATTTAAATACTTCTTTTCCAAAAAGAGGAAAAAAATCCAATTTTTTTTTTTCTAAAATGAGTTCCGGTGATTGAATGATTGATTAGGGTTAGTCCTTTGATCTTCTAAATTCACCAAAATTGGAGCCTTTGGTTGCCATGTGGAAACGTGAACCTCAATTGCTATTTAAATTAGAGTCGGTCATGGTTTTAAGGTCTCTAACCCTAATATAAAAGAGAAAGAAATGATAGCATGTTCATGAGTTGACCTAAATGTTAAAATGAACATGGCTTCTACAAAAGAATATACCCTTCTCACCCCCTAAGAATAGTATCATATCAAATCATGTCATTTCCTTTCCTATATTTAATCACAGTTTCAATGGCCATTTTCCCATGTTAGAAGGGTTAGATAGACAAAGAACACCTTGTTCATCATCATGAAAAAATTAACACAATTTCCATACAACGTAAACTTGAAAAATGAAAGACATGCATAACAATCTGATTACCCTTCTTAGCAATTCAACACATAAGTATTTGCCATTAAACAACTCTACTTTGTATTACTCACCATTAAGCACAAGTTTAACCCAACATAGAAGTGATAATTATTCTCATCACTTAATCTAGATAACCTCATTTTCTATTAATTTCTACTTTTTACTCTACTTTTCTATTTTTTTTTCTCATTTTCTATCAGCTAATTTAAATAAAATATTAAAAAGAAAAATGCACTCTTATGAAAAAACTTTTATTGATTTAATATGGTAGAAAGGAATGAAATAAAAATAATAATGGGACTGTCTAAATATTCGTTCTAAAATAAAAATACTCGAAAAAAATGATTAAAAAACAATTACTTATTATATATTTTATTAATTATTTTTAAATATTTATGTCATACAAACCTATATCTCTTTTCCCTTCTTACATTATTTTAATCTAATAAGATACTTAAAAAATTCATTTCACTCTACTTTTTATTTTGTTGTTTTCTTTATTTTTCATTAGAAACTATATATTTATAAAAATATATAAAGATAATTTTTTTCTTTAATGTAAATATTTCATATTCTTATTTATCTTTAATTACATTTTAAAATTAAAAAAAAATAAAAATAAACAATGCAAATATTAAAAGTTATTTCACACATACTTCAACAATATATCACATTACAGATCGCCTCTATTTATTTATTTATATATATATATATATATATATATATAGGTGTGTGTATATTTTTTTTTATAGTTTTTTATATAACTAATAGTATTAATATTTTTTCTTAAAATATATAGACATGAAAGGTCTGTTTTTCACTAATAATAATATAAATTATTATGTTCTTATACTCTTATGCGGGTTTTGACCAATTTTTTTCCAGTAAGCACCCACCTCAAATATCCCATTTATAAAGGATTTAATCTGAACTTCCCGAATCTAATTACCTAAATATATTCGGATGAGTGTCAGTTGTTTGCGGCGGGTTCTTGTTTTTTACCAACCCAATCTTATCTTCTGCACATAATACGAAGGGTAAAATATGTTTTTTTACGATTTTCCATTGAGTTATAATGGGAAAAAATTGTCTTGTACACGTAAGTTGAAGTTTGAACTGAGGAAGGTACTTCCAAAAAAATGGATCTGTGTATCTTAATTTTAGTATTCTTTTTATATTTTTAAATATAAGGATGACTCTTCTTTTGATTTTTTTTTTTAATTTTCGTTGGTGGTTAAAAATATCACTCGATATGAAAAATTAAAGTGAAATGATAATTATTTATTTAATATATTCTATTTTTATGACTTTTTATTTTAGTGCATTAGTTAAAATTGTATCGATAGCTTGTTTATGATTTTAATACAATATTATTAAGTGATATTATATATTTAAATTTAATAATAATTTATTATATTCAAAGTAATTATTTTTCTGACAATCCTTATTTTTCTTAAAGCACTCGGAAGGCCTGTTTTAAAATTAAAAGAAAAATAGAGACTAAAAAACAAAAAAAAATATTAATTGTAAAGAAAAAAAAAATTATCCATTTATTTTTATTATTATTTATTGTGTTAGGTTTTAAAATTATAGAAATATAAGATGGAAGCTGGACTCTTATTGGTCAGATTCAAATTCTTCCTTTTTATTGATTTTCAAATTCAAATTACTAAGCAGAAAAGTTATTAATTCTTAAAGAAACTACTTATAATTTATCTTACAAATCAATGTGTTATAATTAATAAAGAAATGTGAGAACTCTCATATGTTAGTGCAAACACTCTTGACCTATTGCTTCTATCATGAATCTATTGAATGTTATGTATTTACCTTTTTTTTTATCTTTAGATATAAAAACTAAAAAGACGAATTCAGTGATAAAGTTCAATAATTTATAGTTTTAAATTGTTTTAATTTTAATAACTAATTTCACTAAATGATTTTTAGAAGTTGAAATTACTTTTATTTTTAGAAGTTGAAATTACTTTTATTTTAATAAAGATTTTAGTGAACAATTTTTAAAAATTAAAAACTGTCAAAAAATTTATTTATTAATAAAACTAGCTAAAATATTATTAAAGTTAACGTCATATAACTAGTTCAATCTTCATATAATTATGTCATTTTTTATTTTTTACGTCAAATAATATACATAAACCGTTAATTGTCTATTTTAACAAAACTTATTAAGAATCAAACGAAAATAAAGGATATGAAACCACTCAGTATTTCATCAGGTAGCAAAAGGGAAAACTTAAAAAAAATTGATGTAAAGTATATATTTTACCTAAATAATTATAATAACATTAAAAAATTAGCATATGCTTGCAGTGAAAAGTGAATGTAATAAAAAGAAAGAGAGAGTCCAGTCAACAGCCGTCAACGAGGGACCCACACTCCCAGACAGCCATCCTAATCCATAATGGGAAACGACTAACGGCTTATTTTTAACGGAATACAGTACACGTGTCACTTCCATGCCGCTTCTGTCTTACTTTATGCCTTCATTTGTGCAGAAAAAGGAAATTAAATATTAATAATCAAAATCAAAAGAAAACATTATATTCCAAAAATATAAAATACAAACCAAAGCTGCTTACGACTCCCCGCTCCAAAAGTCCTCACTCCTAACCCACTTTCCTTTTCAAATTTTGTTCCTTTCTTCCACGCTAACCATGTGGAAACCTTCTACTCAAACCGTCCTTTTCTCCTCTCTCTTATTTTTCATTTTTTTAATGCTGCTTCAAACATCTTCCACTATTCCCAATTTTAAATAAAATTTTCAAAATCAAAATCCTCCGGAAAAAATCTCCACCAATTCGTCCGTATTCCAGATGTACACGCACTTGACAAAACTTATTTTGATTTTCTCCATTATTTTAATTACATTTATTCACTTTCTTATAAAATAAAGGCCTCCCTTTTCTAAGACATTTTAATTTTATTTATTCATCCTACCTAATCCAAGTACAAAAAATAACAAACAGTGGTTACTTTTGCAGAACTCCCTTCTTTTCAGAACTATGTTTGTTCTCTATATGCTTCTAACTTTAAATCCAAATAAACTAGTACCACATTTATAACGGCAATAATTACACAAATAGTTGAAGGGCCCAGAAGCGCTACCATCAGCCCTCACATTCACAGCAACAAAATATAAATAATAATGAGAAACAAAAAAGGAAGAAAAAAAAAAAAAAAGGCGTTGAGAGGGAGTGCATTATTTTGCATAGCCCAAAAACCAAACCAACCTCAAACTTGTATCATTTGTGCCACAATCTTTACAAAGCTTCTCGAAGATATTTACAAAGTTTAATTAACTCTCCGTCTCTCTTGGAAGGACGCACGTTGTGTTTTAACCAATTCACAATTTTAAATGCGGTGTTTGTTTCCACGGCCTATAAATGATTGCCGAAGTTTACACCGCCACTTCCGACGCACGACCGCCGCCGTTGCTGGATCTTGGTTGCCGCAGAAGCTCAATTAATTTCTCCGCCTACACACCAAACCATAAACAAAAATAAATAAATAAATCCCACAACAATAACACAAAATTCATGTTAGCACTGAATCGAGCTTCATAATTAAAATATTCCAAAACCCAACCAATAAGATTGGCATAAACGATGCAATGCGAATAACTGAGTCGATGCTCACTACTAACACATTTAATTGCATAGTGGAGATCCACTGTGCAATGAGCCTGATGTGGCACTACATTTACAAGTTACGTTTATATAATTTGTTAAAAAAACTTTATAATAATAAAAAAAAAAGATGACCAACAAAAAATAATAATAATAAATTTTTTTATCGTATTGCAGATTGGTCCTTGAACAATTATCATTTAATTTAATGTACTGACACGTCAGCGAGAAGTTTGCAGAGAGTAGTGGAAATGTTGAAGGAATGGAATGGAATTATACCTTTTGCTTGGCGCGATTGGTGCCGGACTGAGACAAAGCCACCAAAGGAGGGATCGCACCTTCGCGAGCCACCATAGAGCGATACGTCACGCTATCTTCGCAGACCTGCAACAGAATAACAACCGCGATTTCCTTTTGTCTCTGCGTTCCGACCTCAACGATCTCAACCAGCACAGGCACGCCGCCTTCCTCCACCAGCGCCGCTCTCGCCTCCGGCACCGCCACCAGCACGCTGACCACGTACGCCGACTTGTCCACCATGTTCGACTCGAAGTCCGCCATCAGCTCCACCAGCACCTTCATGATCCCGGCCTTCACCGCCCTCAGCTTGTTCTCCTTCACCGTGCACAGCGAGTACAACGCCGTCGACGCGTCCTTCTTCGCGCGGAACCCGCCGCTCTCCAGAAGGCTCACCAGCGGCGGAATCGCGCCGGAACGACCAATCGCCGCCTTGTTCTCCTCCACCTGCGACAGCCGCAGCAGCGCGCACGCCGCGTTCTCCCTCGCCGTCGCGGTTCCTGTGCTCAGGGCGCGAACCAGCGGCTTAATCGCGCCGCTGGAGGCGATGGCATCCTTGTTCTCGTCGCAGAGCGAGAGATTCAAAATCGCGGTGACGCCGTATTCCTGGAGCTGGAGGTCCGGCGAGGAAATGAGTGAAATCAGCGGTTTGATTGCGCCGGCCTTGGCTATTTTGACTCGATTCTCGGGCTTGTTCTTGGCGAGCAATCTGATTTCCATGGCGGCTTGTTTCTGATCGTCGAGTGAGGCGGAGTGGAGATCGGCGACGAGTTGACGGATCAAGTCGTCGGAGTTTTCGGTGGCGCAGGTGATGAGGAAGCGGCGCGTTTGCGAAGAAGCGGTGGCGAATTCGCCAGATCTGTCACTGTTGCAGTCGCTGAAGGCGGAGGAAGAGGAAGCGTCGTTGATGCTGAGTTGGCTGAAATTGCGTCCTAGGTAAGTGTAACTCTCGGTTCCCATGAGAGGGATTAGGATCCGAAGCGAAGGTTCGTGTTGGGGTTTGGATGTGAGGTTCGGAGCGAGGTTAATGTGAGGGAGAGGAAGGGGACTGGTAAGGGAGTTGCGAAAAGCGAAGATTTATGAATGGGGAAGTGGGAGTGGGATAACATTTTTACATGTGTATCCTAACCATGGCCTCTGGGGGTGACACGTGCACATATGAGGATTGATTTTACCAATTTCAATCTCTCAGGCACGTGCCGGGACTGCATCCTTTAAACGCGTGCGTGCGTGAGTACCAATATCGTTTCTCCAGGGAGCTTGTTCTTACTCTGCTAATTTTTGTGGTAAGTAATTAATGAAAATATCTTACAAATTTAAAATAAATAAATTCATTAAAGAAGTGCCTTATTCTCATAGCATTTTTTAAAGTAGATTTAATAAAAAATTTACTCTTTTATTTATATTTATGACTATTTTTTAACTTCCAAAATAGTATTAATTACACTCTTCAATTTTCAATTAATTACAAGTGAAAATACATTAGAAAAGTAGTAGGAAAACATCTTCAAATTTCTAATTGAAGATAAAAAACAACTTTCATAAGTATTTATAATTGCATTTTAAAAATTGTAGTAGTTATTAATTCTTATGTAAAAACCTTGAAAGCTGAAAAGACAATAGAATACAAGTAAATCTAAAATTCGTAGTTTTAAAACATAATGTTGTTTCAAAGTCCTTAATATATCTTTTAACACTTTTATATTTTATTCAGTGGTATACTCAAAAAAATTATACTTGAAGATACTAATTTTTGTATTATTTTCCACCTTATAATATGATTACAACTTTTTCTTATATCACCTTTTCTTTTAATTCACTAAACTTTTTTCAACTAATGTTATATCACCTTTCATTTTAATTCACTAAACTTTTTTCAACTAATGTAAATAGAAATGGAGTTATTCTGTCATAACTCACTTTGCATATTAATTTTTTTTATTGGACTTATGTTTATAAGCATCAAATCCGAGTTAGGTTATAAACATTCTTATGTCCTATCTTTCTATCTTTCAAAAAAACATAACATATAATTCTTAATTTACACATTTATATATACTTTTTGATAGTTTTTTTTAAGAACTAAACATCATTTCCTCAATTTTTTTGACCTCATTTACTACTTCGCTAACTATTAAAATATTATTATGTAACATGTTTCCTTCCTAAAAAACATATTTTAAAGTTTGCTTCAACAAATTTTACCTTCCATCCTTTTACTATTTCTAGCCCTTTTATTACTATTTGTTTAAACTTTTTTTTCTCTAACCAATAATTTAGCATCTTAGAGGCCCTAATCTTATTAAATATCATTTATCAAGGTTAATCCATTAGTAGAAAAAGGGTATTTATCGTCGGTTCTTAGAGTCTTTTATCGTCGGGTCCCGAATCGTAGACGTTGAAAATGATGTTGGTTAAACAACCGACGTCACGTAATCCACCACCACGTCGGTTTTGAACCAAAAAACTGACGTGGTGTTTTGCTAAAATTCACAACACCACGTCGGTTGTTTAGCCAAAATCGACGTGGTGGACAACACACCACGTCAGTTTTGGCCAAACAACCGACGTGGTGTTGTCAATTTTAAAAAAAATTATAAATTGATAAATCTCTAATCGATACAAAAAAACACCACAAAAAATATCAGAATTCTTTAGCAAGTATAAATATGTGAAATCAAAGGCTGCAATATAAAAAAATAGATGAAAAATAAGAAAAAAAAAGGAAACCATAAACGATGAAATTTTGGAATTTTCAGGCGGTTGGCCAAGAGGTTCGTTACCCCATTTCGAACAACTTTCATTTTTTGAGCGTCTCAATCCGAGCTCTCTATCAAAAGTTATAGCCGTTTGAAGTTTTTTCGCCCTAAATCTTTGAAACCCTAAATCTATGGTAAATCTATACAATGTAAGAACTCTACCATCAAATATATACTAAATCAAGATGTTGAAAAAAAAAATTAGGGCAAAAAGAAATTTCTAACTATTTTTAATGAATTTTACGAAATTGCTAACCTATTGCTAAGGGTGTTGTCAACACCCAATTTCGTCCGAGCAAATAAAATTATTTCAAAATATAAAATAGTATAAAATAAAAATAAAAGGGTGTGTTATCTAGTTTTATTATATTATTGTCATTTAAAAAATAAAAAAAAAAAGAGACTTTAGTTCCATTATATTCAATAAATAAGATTTTAAAATAAAATTCATAAAATAAATAGTAAGGGAAGTCAGTCTATTAAAAATTTGTTAAAAATAATAGTAATAATAGTAATTAAAAATATATTAAATTTTTCCATTAAAAGAAAACTAAAAAATGTGGTAATTAAAAGATGACAATTAAAAAAAATAATAATAATTAATTAAAAAACGAAAATAACAAATAACAAATAATAAATATTAAATAATTAAGGATTAAATAATAAAAACAAAATAAAAATAAATATATATTTAAAAAAAAGAATAAATAATAAATAAAGAAAAAAACTGCTTTCAAACTGATTACTTGATTTGCACGTTCAAGAAAATAAATTAATAAAAAAAATAATAAAAAAAGAATGAGTCAATGGCATAGACTCCCATGTTCTCACTTCTTAACTCCACGTATTGTTTTTAAAAAATTAATAAATAATTTTTTTT
>Ga0209700_102282_pt1 | contig 39125 bp, 17 predicted proteins | sample SiratroredBW_FD_187528 | JGI IMG/M metagenome (GOLD analysis project Ga0209700, IMG submission 187528) | Root nodule microbial communities of legume samples collected from California, USA - Siratro red BW (SPAdes) (version 2) | ecosystem: Host-associated > Plants > Roots > Nodule | place: USA...
TTGAAAACAAGTTTCTCAAACTTTTGAGCTAAAATGTGTATTTTATTGACTATGGAATTATTTTAGTAAGAAAAACCATGGAATAAAATTAAAAACCACACAAGCACAATGGAATAAAAAAAAAAAGGACAAAAAGAAAATTCCCTCACTAGTGGATGCAACTGATTGAAATTTCCCATATTGATTTTCAAATACAACAGGTTACTGTCTTTTTTATAGGATAAGTTTAACAATAAATATTAATAAAACTGCATTCTTGATGTTAAAGGAATAGAAATCAGCTGTATTGCCCTTAGGTTGAGCAACTATTGCACCTACATTTCAACACAGTAATTCTTGACCTTTCAAAAATTAACAAGCAGTGCTATAGCTTAATGTAAAATTAACACTTATGGGATGATTTAATTTTAACTAATATTGTTCTGTAGCAATGAAAAACTGATTAATTCATATTTTTTTGGGTTATTAGTTTCCATATATTTTGAAACTGTATGTCAATGTGTTTGAATAACTTATGGAAAATAATTTTTTTACTCAATACAATGATAAATTTTTGCAAATTATTTTTATGAAAATACTTTGCTTTTCCATATGTGTCATTTCTAAAATTCTTCTTAGACATATTACTTTTTTTTTTGCACAATTATGTTATGCTTTCACGGTTGATCACGCAAATTAGTAGTTGCACCTGTTCCTAGATGAAATGCAAACCTTAGCATGTTTTAGCTTTTTATCTTCAACCCAAATATTTTCTGTTTATCCAAAAAAACATCAAATTAGTGTTATTAATATAAAACTTTTATATTGAGTTAAATCTACTTTATTTCTTCACGTACACTTGCTTGCTTGTTTCTATTCTTCTTCAACTACACTGACACTGGTTTTAAATTTCTTCAAATGTAATCAACATATTTGATAAAAAAGGTCTTAAGCATTTATCTGAAGAAAATTAAGACATAAGAGGTTGTTCAAGTAAAATTTTCAGAAAGTACGGCTTTCACAATAAGTATTGTTCTTTAATATTCTTTAATAATAGGACACTTGGTACATGACTCCCTAAACTTCATGTAAATATTTATTTATTCTTTAATTTCTACTTTTTCCTCTCAGAATCCAACAATTTGATTATCATGAAGTTGTACAACATTTTCTAATAACACCTCTCCTTAATCATGTTACAATTACACTTTACTTCGAAATCAGAAAAAAAATGGATTAAATCAAAAATAAGGAAAATGAAGACTTATCTTGATCAAAATTATAATTGTTTTATTTTATTTAATTTTTTGTGATAAGTGACATACATACTAAAATTTAGTTAAAACATTCTTAACTAAAGTAGGGTTTATTTTGAGGAAGTTAAACTTTAACCAAATTATATCTCTTCTAATAGTAATTGTAGAGTCTAGCTGACCAAACTCCAGGTAGATATTCCAAGTGAATATTTACTTATAGAAAGTTAATAAGAACATTTTATGTAAAATTAGTCTTTATTTATAAGTATTTTTGAGATCAGAATTAGATTATTCCTAATAAATAAAAATGATTCATAATAAATAAAAGTTATAGTGATAAATAAGAATTAGGGTTGATTGTAGAATATTTGTCATAAAATTAATCATTATAAAGATATTAATAATTATGGTAAAATATATTAAATAAGATTAAATTGTGATTTTGTTTGAATATGATACTAATAGGACACAAAAATAATACATAATAATATAACTATAACTATGAAAGATCACAACACATATTTAAAGAATGACCTTTCAGTTCTTCAAATCCTTAAATTCATCTATAATTGAACAAAAATTATATTTGGAGACAGTGAATACCAAAAGAGAAATAAATGATAAATAAGTAATAGTTAAATATTGCTTATAAAAAACTTATGATAATGTCCTTAAAAAGAATTTTGATACAAAAATATTTTTGAAAATAAAAAACACTTAAATTAGTTAGAGTGTCACAACTTAATAAAAAAGATAAGATATAACTATTCAAGTTCTTATATTTCCAAACCTTCTTCACATATAAGAAATAAAAATTCTTTTTACATGAGAAATAAGAACTCATGTATAAGAAATACTATAATATGAAGCTAACATCTCACTGTCAAGTTGATGAAGAGAGAATTACAAATGAGAAATGGATAGAAACAATGAATTGGTGTTTTACCTCATATAAGAAATAAAATAGAACTAAATAATGAAAAATAATGAGTTTATATTTTAGGGTTTAGGATTTATGTTTTACTATATATAAAAGAAAACTAAATGTACAAGTAAAGAAAGTAAATATAAAAAAATGGCTTAATTTTCTTCTCTATTCATTTAATCAATTTCTTTTATTTTCTTTATTATATATAATTTTATATGTTAATATTAATTAAAATTAAATGAGGTAAGGAATTCTAAAAGAATTCGGGAAAGGGAGGGGGTGACATCCCTCCCACAATCTCTTGTGAGGTTTCTTATTAACCTCAATGAATTTTGAATCTAACTAGGACATGGACATAATTCAGGTTACAAAAATCAAAATTTGATGATTCTAAAATAAGGTGAAAACTCACAATTTTTCATGTAATATTTTAGAGTCTGAATCATTGCAAAAACTTCATAACTTAGACTTATGATTAAAAAAATTAACTTATTTTAAATTTGCAAGATGAAATTATTAGTATTGAGAAATAGAAATTCTAAAAGAACTACAGTTAAAAAATAAAGGTAACCATCACAAATAATGATTTTGATAAACCTTGACTATATACAAAAATTATTCCTAATATGATCAAATAAGTTATATAGAAATTTTGATGAAGTTTTTCTCCCTTCAATTGATAACTAAAAAATTTGTCTTTTCTATTTATTTTGAAATAATTTGTACAATTCAATTCCCTTATACTTGGTTAGAAATGTATATAAAAATATAAAATTTTAATATAAATGTAATCAATATGTCTTAATGGCTATAATGGTTAAATGAGGCATAGAAAAACAACATAATCAAATTTCTAAACATAAAATATGACAATGTATAAAGTTTAATTTCTGTATAAGATCACTGTAAAAAAAAAGTATATTAGAAAGAAAAAAAAAACATGATTCATACAGTTTATAAGATAGTTATTATAAAAATGATAATCTGTCATATACAATAAATTATAATTAGATAATAATAAATATTTTTTTAATAATTATTGGCTAACTTTTTAATTGAAATATTGGCGTAATTATTTGGGATTAATAATTAAAGACATCTTTGTCAAAAAGTGAAATTCAATTAGGTAGAAGGTGTTTTCTTTTGTTACCCAATATATGCACATTAATGTAAACATAAATTCATTGGGAATGTAAATCTTACCTAGTTATCCAACCATCTTTTTTTTTTTTTTTTTTTTATATTTTATTTTTTTTTTTTTTTCTTCAATATATTAGTATTGTTTTAATTATATAGGTCCTCTCTACCTTAAAAAATCATCTAGACGCACTTTTGGGGGACTTTGATGGAGATCCCTAATAAAGGTTTTCAATAGATTAATAGCTCCAATTTGTAAAACCTATGAAAACGAAAAAGTATTTACAGTTTAGAAAGGTTTCATTTCAAAATAAGATTTAATTAAATTTTAAATTTTTATTAAAAGATTACTCTATTAGATGTTTCAGATTTTTTTAATTTTATCTAAATATTTTATTATTTGATATGGTATGATACTTTTTTTTTTGTTTTTAATTTGCCGTTGAGCTTATGTATTTTCTTTTTTAGTTATCTTTAACTTATCTCACTTTTTAGAAAAAAAAATGAATAAATTGACTTATCAAATAAATAAAATTAAAAAAAAATGTTTGATATGTTAGAAAAAAATAATATTCGAATAATCTTGTTGATGGTAAAATAAAATGAAAATACTTTAAAAAAAGAAAAGAAATATTTTAAATATTTAATAGAATAATTTTTTTTAATATGTTCTCCATTAAAAATATACAAAACTTATTAATCATTCCATTCTCATTTACAAAAGATAAGACATTAACAAATTCTAGTTTACCTACTTATGAGTTTAAAATTTTAATATTTTTTTTATCTTTATTAAATTTTAATAAAATTAATTTGTTAGACTTTTTAAATAATTTTAATTTACAGATATATTTTAAATAATTTACATATTAAGTTTATATTTTAATTTAAACAATGCATGAAAAACAAGTTTTCAAAAATCATAGTTAATAATGATATTATATTTTTAGTTAAAATTTTGAGTTTTATGTTTTTATTCAATTATTTTATAAATTAAGTAATAAAGGATTAATTTATATTTATATAATTTTAAAATTAGAATATAAATATAACCTTTTAATATATACCAGTAAAAATGTTGTAAATGTGTATTCACATTTTTATCATATTAAAATAATATAATTTAAAAATATATACAATTTTATAAAAATAATATTAAAATAATATAATTTAAAAATATATATAGTATTGAAAAAATTATATTATAGCTATTTTTAAAAAAAGGTAAATTATTCAATTATTTTAGAATAGAAAAATTTAATTAGTTATTTTATTAAATTAATAAATTAGTTTTTATTTATTAAAAATAATATTATTTAATTAAAAAAAATTGACATACAAATGTCTTTCATATAATGATAATATAAGCTTGAATCTGTACCTACAGTCCAAAATTATTTTTCATCTCTACTAAAAATATTTAATATCAAAGTCCTTTAATATAAAAAAAAGTTAATAAATTGTCAAATTTAAACCACTATATCTTGTTATCATATTAATAGTTAAAACTACATCAAATTTAAATAACTTGATTAATAGTTTTAAGGTTTTAATTAATTTTCAAAATTAGTATTTTTCTTATTTTGATTTTATATTTTAAGTGATGATTATATCATATATTTAGAAATAAAAATAAAAATAATAATAATTTGGAGAGACTTCAATGGTATTTTAAATAAATGTTTAGACTTATTTACAATTTTTATTTATTTTAAGGATAACTAGGACTATAATATATAGTTTTAAAAGATAAATTTATTATTTATTTTTAGAATAAAAGAATTATATATATGTGTGTGTGAGAGAGAGATAAGACAAGAAAATAAATTATAATCGTGTCTAATATATAATAAAGTGAATAATGATAAGTGTAACTATCTTATATATAATAAGTAAATATACTATATAACTAATTAATTATTTTTTATTCAACATATTACTTAATATCAGTGTATAAAAAACAATGTTGATAAATGTTTTTTAACCATTAATTCACTCTTAAAATTCAACTTAATCATCTCATGAATAAAACATTTCTTTTAAGAAACATGTTATTAACGGATATGTTAACAACTTTATTTTAAGATTTATATGATTCACATTTTATATATATATATATAAAGATGTAAGAATGTTAACAAAGATGTAAGATGCTACCGAGTAATTTCTCTTTGACCTACGCTAAATAATATAAACATCACTATTTTAAAAAAAAATTAACACATTTTTTAAAATATTTTTTTCTGTTAATTAACAAAATCATGTTAAACCAATTACCTTCACAGTTAAACTCTTAAAATAAGAAATAAAAATTACTTAATCTAGCAAATCTCATTTAAATTTTAATAGTAAAAAGTATCTTAAAATGTAATTTGTTAATATTTCTATTATTTTCAATATAATTTTAAATTTGTCATTATTTGAATAATTATCTTATTTATTATGTAATTCGTTAATGAAAATAGTGTAAGACAAAATATATTTTAAAGTTTGATATCTAATACATGTTGTCTTACTGTAGAATATTTTTTTTGAATGATAAATTTATAAGAATGATTCTAAATTGCAAGTGGATGCACGTAGTTGACTTTATAAAACAATTCAAGAGATAGGGTAGGAGTTTGCCTTCCTTTGGAAAATATATTATAGATAATAATTGTTTCAAGAAGTTATTTCTAGAAGTTAGAAGATGTGTTGTGAGCTTATATTGAAAGAAACAATTAGTTCTAAAAAGGATATTAGTTCTTAGAAAGGACATTTAAATACAACTTTAAAATTACTTTAGAAAATTTTGATAAGTTTAATGCAATAGACGTTTGTAGAGATGTTTAAAGATTTTGAAACATATTCACAATGTAACAGAGAAAGTAGTGAACACTTGATTTATCTTAGTTTATCTCAATTTGAAAAAAAAATATTTGGGTGATAGGCTCAGATGAGTATAATTTGATTCTTGTATTGAAGATTTTTTTGATAAATTTTTAGGCAAGTGTGTCTCATTATGATGATGGTACTTTAAAAGGACCGTCTGTGATGTACTCATGTTTAAAAATATTTTCGCTAGAAGGGGAATGTATCAATGTGAAAGAGGGATGACTCTCACTTGAAGGGAAGATTGTTATGTATCCAAGTGTAAGTCTAAGTCTCACATTGTATAGAAATGAGAAAGTTATACACAATATAAGAAAGAAGACCCACAAACTCATTGTCTCATGGTTTTGGGTTAAAAGTGATGTCACTTCCTTGTATGGGTCTAACTTGACTTTCACTTAAGAAGACAAAATTATAATCCTTGCTTCTAAAATTTTAACTTTACAACAGTAGTGAAAATTACAAATAAAACTCATTGTAGACATCTATTAGACACAACTCATTGTAGACATCTATTAGACACAACAACATAGTTAAGCATTCAAAAGCTTTGAAACCTTCATGCAAGTTCACATAAGACATGTGTTTCATTACGTGTATCTATATGTAGAAATTTTCTTTTATAAGTATTCTAAATTGGACTCTTCTCTGCTTTTTCAATAACACCACTTTAAGCATACAAACTCTAATGAGCTATGTCAAAATTATCCTTGATATGTGTTTTTGATAAGCTTGTTCCCATTCGAATTTCTTTCATCATTAAGATATGTCATGTGTTGAACATTTGTATTTTATGTCTCAAGTATTTATCTTACCTCTTATTTTCAGACTTCAAGAGATATCTTTTAAGTTTTTTTACACATATATCTTGAAGACTTTCTCTGCTCATGATATGTGCCTTAACTTGTCTTCAAAGTCTTCATCTAAGCTTTTCCAACAAAGTGTCATGCATTGAGTTAGACTTCTACTAATACATGTTTCACACTTATGCAAGTTGTTAGACACTTTGATTAAAACGCGTGTTATCATAAAAATTCGTATATACCTTAACATAAATATCTCATTTTAGTAATATCAGAGTGAGATGTAAGTATTATTTTTGCAGTTGGAGATTGTTGATCCAACATGATATTAAGGTAACAACATATGCAAATATTGAGTTAACAAATTTTTTTGCAGGGTGTTTTAAGACATTGTGAAGCAAAGCAGGTTACAATTTTCTTAGCCTAGGAAAGTATTAATGAAGAACATTGGAGTCGTGTATTTGAGTGTGATGGATGTGGTGTTGTAGTTTATGAAGGTTAGAAAGCATTGGTGGTTGTAGAAATATTTATTTAGGTTATTATAGCATTTTTTTTAGATAATGTTGAAGCCTTATATGAGAAAGAAGTAAACATCATATGTATGGATGGTTAAGGCAATGGAACAGAGGCTTTGTTTTGAAGATGAGATAATCTACTATAATATTGTATTGAGAAGTGAAACAAAGTTAATATAGTTGGGGTTATATTAAACAAAGTCACAACTCATTCTAAGATTAGACAAAGTATTATTTCAGTGCATTACCGAGCAAAACCATCACACCTTCTAGGTAAGATAACATGTCAAAAGAAAGGGTATGACAACTCAGATGTTGTGGTTGAGTATGCATAAAGGGACTTAACTTGTTGAGATCTATGATATTTTATATATAAACAATAATAAGTTAATATCCCAACGAATTTATACAACTTATTAACACCTATTTTTGTCATTTCTTGCCTCTTTTCTTTATCGTTACAAAACTATTTGTTCTAATTATCACGTTACCCTTAAAATAAGATTTTTAAATGATTGTATACTATGTTAAAATATTATTAATTTTTATTTGTGTTACTTTAAAATCTATAATCTATAGTATATGAATTAGGAAAAGATGATTCAAACTTAAACAAGTTAAGTCAATGTTCCCATATTTATTACTAGATAACTTTTTTTCTTTTTCCAAATTATTGTTTTCATGGTAGTGTTATTTACTATATAAGTCCTTCTATACACTTGTATGCATTTTGATGTATTAAAAAAGTATTAGTATAAATAACATCTTATAATTTAATTTAATTGTTTTTCATGTCAAAGTTATCACATCCTAAGAATATTTTGACAATTTTTTTGTCTGTGCTAATGTAAATCTTCAACATGATACTAAATATTAATAACACTTTATTCATCTTAGACTTCTATTTAAATACTTTCAAATACTCCACTAAACTTTGGTTTGCATAGTATCTTTCAAACCCTCGAATCTATCTTGAATGTTCTTTTATATTACTAAAAATGAGTAGAAATCCAACCCTCATTGACTTAAATTCATTCTTAATCTTGTTGAACCCAATTTTTCTGGTATAACAACAGTAGAAAAAGCATTTTTAACGACATTTGATTTGACTTTTGAACCATTCACCATTTCAATTTTATTTTAATTTTATCTTTTATTTGAATAATTTGAGTTTTAACTTGTTACTTATTGTCAGCTTGTTAGGTTCAAAATTTAAATTAATTAAAAGGTTAAAGTCAGAGTAAACCATTCAACAACCAAGTGATGTCAGATACACTGAAATTGACTATTAAAAATTTAAATTAATTGTGACAACTATTCACTATCACAAAATTTCAGCATTTAAGCTAAGAAATATGACATTATATCTAAATTAGCACCGCACTTCCCTAACCAAACAAATACTGTAACATCTCTAGAGTCAATTTATGATGTGACATTACTAACTAAAATTGTCAATTGTAATCTAAACATCCTGTAGAATAACTAATCAGGTCGCATAATTATTTTACAGTATACTTGTTAAACAAATGTCTTAATTTATTTTTTCAAAATTCTTATCAAAATACTTTTCATTTTTTATTTTAATAAATTAATGTAAAGAACAATTATTTGGTTACAGTTATATGTCTATGATAAGCGTTATACATAAAGTTCTAAGTTTAAAATCTGAATTTAAAAAAAAAAAACTCTTTAGAAACATATTATATAATATAAAAATTTAAAACCATGAATTATAAGAATAAAGAATTATTTTTATTTTAAAAGTAAGTTTATTTAACAAATTTAGATAAAAAAATATGATTAAAGTGTGCTTTTATAAATTTTTATTGAAGTAACAGCATAGTGAGAAAAAAAAAAGTAAATTAAATTTCTATGACAATATAATAGTCTAAAAGTCATTATTGAAATTGATCTTCTTACTGAATTCTTCACTAAAATTTTGCAGAGAGAAAGTTTTTATTAGGGAATTTTTATATAACTACCATTTTCCAAAAAATATGTTAAACATATGAAACATTTTTATGACATTCTTAAAAAAATATATAATTATCCGAAAGAGAGAAAAAAAAAAGAAAAAAAAAACTCTACACTAAATCTTGGTTGTGGTATGATTTTCCAGCTTGAAGTTTGTCCTCTTAACAGGATGGAATAAAATGGATTGGAGGGTAGAGAACTGACAAGAATTTCTTGAAGAAGCTGTTTCCCATATATGCCCTATTTTTAGAAATGGAATCAAATCATACTAACGCAGAAGAATAAAATGATGAAATTTGAGGAATTCTGATCATCTTCCATTTTTTTTTTTCGATTTGGCGTAATATTTTTTTTTTAGATTTATCAAAATCAGTAAATATATTTATTTTTTAGGAAAACAAGTAAGTTGTGTTTGGGTGACAACTCCGAAATGAAAAAAGTTATATATCAAATTTCATTATTGCTTTTTTTAATTTATTTTATATAATAAATTATTTATATTTAATTACAAATCTAATTATTATTATTTTTATTTAATGGTGCATTTCTTATTTTGAATTTCTTACACTATAATTCCTTAACATGATTCATTTAATCAATAAATTACAAGATAAAATAAAAAACAACATGAAATAAATTTTTTTTTCATAAAAATAATATCACAATGTTAAATTTACCCATTTTAATAATATTGTACCAAAAGGGTAAGAAAGACCTCCACTTTGCTTAGCTTGAGGAGAGTCTTGAGGAATTGAAAGTCACGTGCATGTGCATATTTCGTAATGGATGATGACCTTATCTTCTATGTGACAGTGCATGCCAACTGCCTAGTATAAATAAATTAAGACCATTCCCACATGCTTATACTGACACAATACGATACCTATTTCTACAAATTTCACGTCTTTGTTGTTTTAAAGAAATATTCAAAGGTAAATTCGCCCAAACCAAAATGGGAAAGAAGGGCAAAGTCAAGGAACTGCAAATCATTCACTATTTACATACATACCCTTCCTCTTATCTCTATCTATTCTTTACCTTTTGCTTCTACAATCTTAAGCCAGATAATACAAATACAAAAGGAAAAAACTGGTTAAGACTTCATCAATTGTACATTCCCTTTGTAACAGACTCTTCATTATTTGTTTGTCACTTCTTTTGATGGAGGCTTTTGGTTTTGTAAATTTATTTAGAAGTGAAGAATGTGTTAACATTTGTTGTGAGAATAAGTAGCCCTATATGAAAGTGCAATGCAAATGGGTTGAAGGAAGGGAAGGAGAAGATAAAAGTGGATATTGAATGATATAAATGTGGCTATAATGAATCATAGCACTAATGAGTCTCCCTTAATAGTATCTCTGTTTGCAAATAGTTTGTTCCTAACAGTTGAAGTTTGATTTACATAAAAATAGAGGGCTAACAACCACTCCTACTACTGGTCAGTAGAAATGGAAGGGTAAACAGCCATCCTCATCTCCATGACTTTCTTGTGGGAATTGGAGTGCAAGTAGCTAACAAAAGTGGGACTCTTGGCTGGCCTATACTCTGGTAGCAACCTACCAGACTTGTACCTAACTCCACATGCATTGCAAAGTGTCTTTGGACCTAATGGTCCTGCCCTCCACTGTGGGGTCCTCTGAGCCAAGCAATGGCTGCACCTCCTTGCCATTCCTTGTTGACAGTTGCTACCTTCAACCTCAGACTCCTCAAACCTTTCCTTTACCCTCTTCTCCACCACTTCCCTCACATCTTGCTCCTCCTTTGGCTTAGGCATGATCAGTTCACTGTCAGCCAACCAATAAGCCTGTTTGAGTAGAGGAGGGTCTGAACTCAAGGCTTCATTTTGGGGGTTCAAATGGTGTGACCATATGCTTAAAGGGTCCTTGGTTCTAGGGGCTGAAAGCCTCTTCCTTTTGCTCCTGGCCTTCCCTGGCACAGCAAAATTTTGCAAAGGAGACTCATTTTGTTGGTGGGGTCTCTTCAATGTGCCTGAAGAAGGGTTGGTGCCTGTGCTTGTGCTTGTAGTCTTAACCCCAGCAGGTCCCAAGACAAAGCTTGGGGGACTTGAAAAGCAGTCTTCAACAAACTCAGAAAGCCACTCCAACTCAACATCCACTTCCTACACATGTTTGGTGGAACAATCCAAAATATAGTGAGAAAATCATCTCAGAAATAACTATATAAACAGTTAAAAACACCACAAACCATAGCTTGAGTGGTATAACACTAAAGCTACAAAATATAGTAAAGAATTAGTTAGCCAAAACAAAGCAAACACTTTCTCAAACCAAGAAAAAAGCCATGATAGTAGAACTTGCAAAAGAACCATGAGTGTCATGGTAAATTAAGCTAGAACAGTCCCAAAAGCAGAAAAAAGATAAGGAGAAAAAGAAGAAGGCAACATTAAAGTAATCCACTGACCGTGTTCTGAGCAGAGAAGAGGTCATCAAGGCTGCTTGAGCAAGAAGGGGCAAAGACCTGCTCTTGGTGGCATTCAGCTGAAACTGATACATTTTGGCACATATTCATGTTCATGAGGCCAAAACTTAAGAGTGTGTAATTTTGAAGCAACAAGAGAGGGGAGTGAAAGAGAAGAAATAGAGAGAGAGAGAGAGAGAGCCAAAATTGGTGTTCCAAGTTAGAACTGAAGCTTTGTCTGAGGGCACCCTTTATTATTATGGGCTTGGTTTTTTGTCGGCAGATAAAAGGTTAAAAGCAAAAAGAAAACAAATCAAAATTATCACTCAGAAAGCTCACATCACTATCTCATGCAGACATATACCAATCACCATCTCTCATCTCACATTAACCTTGTTTACCCCAAAACACCATTTAGTTATTTGTATATTCGTTGCTTACCTTTCTCATTTTCCTCTTCTGTTATTCCCTCCCTTTTTTTCTTCCTTTGGCATGCAAATGGAATAAACTACAATTTTTTTTTTCTGCATCAAGCAAAATAAAGTTGGTAATTTGTTTTTGGAAATAATTTTGGTTTGTGTGGAGGGTAAAATATTGAGAGTGCAGTTAGGTTTGCAGACAGAAGTAACTATTAGATGCTACCCTTTCACTTTTGCTTTGCTAAACCTCTCAAAAGATGCATTGGAAGAGTCCAAGATAACAGGGCTCAGACTGCTTCTGCCAGTTTCAGATTCATTTTAAATGTTTTAACATTCAGACTCTTCCAAAATCTTTTGACTTTTGACAAGTTTTAGTGCCTTCAATTTTGTGGTCCTATCACAGGGAGGGAAGGTAAAGTTTATCAATACATAACATAACACAGTGAAAATTATACTTTAACTAACCTATTTTTCATTCTCAATCTAATTAGCTATCCACTGTATTAAATTTTGTTAATCTAACACATGTATAATTATAGTGAAAGTGTTACTTTTGTAAAGTGTGTAAATTAATTGATGGAAGACTTTTTCTAATATAATAATATATCTTCTATTTTTTAGAAAATTATTTATGTTAAGAATCAAACTCATTTTCAAAGTAACTATTTATATTGACTTTAAGGATTTTGGTAACGCGCATAAATTAAAAGTATTGAAAAAAAAACTATTAATTGGAATATTTAAATGCTCAGTTCAAAAGTGGTGAGTAATAATATTGTTTTGTATTTAAAAAAATTTAATGATAAATGTATTATTTTAAAACGATACCATTTTATTTTATTATATAATTATAAAAAATTGTATTTGTATCTTCTAAAACTGTAACTACACTCATTTATGATTAGGATTAACGTTGTCCACGTTCCACCGTAGTCAGTGGTGTTTTCTTCACCAACGTTATCAGAGGATTGTGATTTGTCAATTGCTTTTATCCATCTGTTTCAAGGAATTCTTTAATTTCCCCTTTTTATCCAAGTCAAAGAATCTGTTGTAAATTAAGCTTGAAATGTTCAAATAAGACTCACTGCTCAGTGATAATGTTGCTTGGTTTTTGAAAGAAATGTATATTGTTTTCTATGGTTTTTTATAGATACAAAATTTATGAATAAAAAATAATTTGTATGAAATTTTTTTAGATTAATAATAATGATGATTTTTAATTTGAATGTTAGATGTTAATGAAAGAGTTAAAATCGTATCAATAAAACATATTATATTAGAATAATTCATTTCTAGTAGTATATCAAGAAACTATATTTGATTTTTTTTATAATTATTATTATATAACTTTGATAAACATATTAATGTTGCAACATTAAACAAAAACTGGGCTGGTAAGATTTGTAAGACTTGTTAAGAAAGCCATATTAAAAACATCTAAATAAATTATAACAAATGTAAGAGGTAAACATAAAAACATTTTTCTCTACTTTTATCCTTCCCTCTAGACAGTTTTATGGATATACCTTAATTCTTATGTTCCCTTTATTATTCTAACCTTCATCGACATATTATTTTCAATACAATTTTCTTGTCAATAATATATATATATATATATATATATATATATATATATATATATATATATATATATATATAAAGTATTTTTGTAAAATTATAAGTAACTAAAAACTAACTCTGGAGAATAAATGAAAGAAAGGTCATGGTTTCACATTTGATCTTAGGTACAAACTGGTGAATGGATGCATATTTGAATTTGAAAGTGAAACCCACTTACAATATGGTTTCTTGTTGATTGCTTGACAACTAAAGAATTAAAACAAAATAAAATTCCACCACCAATATGTGCATGATGAATTAGGGTGGGTCTAAGTTGGATGAGTAATTAATTGAAAATGAATGATCTTGAAAGAACCAGCTTGAAACAGAAACCAGAGAGTAACATGACAAACTCCCTATGAATAATTTCAACAGTCCTTATTCCTCTCAACTCTCATCACCAGCTTTCACATGTTTTTTTTGTCATTATATCATATATCCGAATTTGGGTGAATGTATTTAAAGAAATCAACTTCATAAACATTTTTTCACATTAGCATATATGTATAAAGTAATCTAAATTGTTTTTCTTAGTTAAGAAAATAAAAAACTAGTTGAATGAAGCATAAAAGTTTATTAGTTTGTGTTCAGACTTATGTTAAGAGTCAGCGTATTTGAAGTATTGTTCGGTTTGAAACTTAAAACTCCGTCACAATTTTGTCTTTAAAATACACCTCTTTAAAATACACCTCAGAAAGTTAAGGAAGTGGTGTATATTTAAACTAAATTTAATCTTGTTGAGAAAAATCTGAGGGGGAAAACACTGGAGAGATCTCACAAGAATGAGAATTGAGCCAACCCACATAAGGGAATGACACCACCTTCAACCCAAAACCTTAAGCCATTGAGTTTGCAGGTCTTCTTTCTTATATGTTGCTCAACTTTCTCAATCCTACCCAATGTGGACTTAGACTCACACTTGAATACCTAACAATATTTCCCTTAAGTGAGAGTCCCTCCTCCACATTGGTACACTCCTCCTCGAACACGAGTACCTTACAAGCTCCCCACTTTGTACCGCCGTTCACACTTATACGGGATACGCTTGCCTGAAACCTCCGTTAGGAAGACTTGCGATACAGGGACCAAACTGTACTCATCCGCGAGCCGGTCACAAAGACGAACCATTGGCTCTGATACCATTTGTTGAGGAAAATCCGAGGGGTAAACACCGGGGAGATCTCACAAGAATGAGACCAGAGCCAACACACAAGGGAATGACACCACCTTCAACCCAAAACCTTAAGGCATTAGGTTTATGGATCTTCTTTCTTATATGTTGCTCAAATTTCTCATTCCTACCCAATGTGGGACTTAGACTCACACTTGAATATCTAACAATCTTCCCCTCAAGTGGGAGTCCCTCCTCCACATTGATACACTCCCTCTCGAACGGAAGCAAACGACCCATTACTTGTACCACCGTTCACACACTTATACGGGACATGCTTGCCTGAAACCTCCATCAGTAAGACTTTCGATACAGAGTCACCTTGAGCCTATTCGCCCGGTGGCAAAGACGAACCATTGGCTCTGAGACCACTTTCTAGGAGAATCCAATGGGAGAAACACCGGAGAGATCTCGAATAATGATAACTGAGCCAAACAACATAAGGGAATGACGTCACCTTGAACCCAAAACCTTAAAGCATTAGGTCTGTGGGTTTTCTTTCTTATATATTGCTCAACTTTCTCATTCCTATCCAATGTGGAACTTAGACTCACACTTGAATACCTAACAATTTCTCATTTCTACTCAATGTGAGACTTAGACTCACACTTGGATACTTAACAATCTCTCCCTTAAGTGAGAGTCTCTCCTCCACATTGATACACTCCCCCTCGAGTGGAAGCAAACAACCCCTTACTTGTACCATTGTTCACACACTTATACAGGACACGTTTGCCTGAAACCTACATCAGGAAGACTTTCGATACAGGGTCACCTAAGGCGCAAACCATCGGATCTGATATCACTTTGCTGGGAGAATCCGAGGGGGAAACATCGGAAAGATCAACAAGAATGAGACAAGAGCCAACCCATATAAGGGAATGACACCACCTTCAACCCAAAACCTTAAAGCATTGAGTTTGTGGGTCTTCTTTCTTATATGTTGTTCAACTTTCTCATTTCTACTCAATGTGGGACTTAGACTCACACTTGGATACCTAACAATCTATCCCTCAAGTGAGAGTCTCTCCTCCACATTGATACACTCCCCCTCTAGCAGAAGCAAACAATCCCTTACTTGTACCGCCGTTCACACACTTATATAGGACACGCTTGCTTGAAACCTCAATCAGGAGGACTTTCAATACAGTGTAACCTTGGGAAGACAAACAAGAATGAGAAATGAGGCAAATTTCCCAAACTGGTGTAATTTTTATCTGAAATTCCTAAAATGGTGTATTTTTTTATTTATTTCTGGATATGGGTAAATTGTGTCTGCCAGACACGATATCAATGTGAAGAAATAAATGAAATCATGAAAAGATAACATGATTTTAGTTTACTAGAGGAAATGGTGTAGTCAAGATTTGAATTAAAATCATCAAAATACTGCACGATTTTATGGTGGTTAATATTCTCCATCCATTTTTCTTCTTCTATTTTTTTGCACACAAGCGTGTTGTATGACTACTGTGTAATTAAAATAAATGTAAAGTTACAAAGTTGTTTTATTTATTGATAAATATGTAATGGTTGAAATAAAAATGATGTCAGTATGAGATTTATATATTGAATTAAATTAAGAGTAAGTTTGATATTGAAAAGAAAAATAAAATTAAATTAAAATTTAATAATAAAATATATTTAGCAAAATTAAGTATAAGTTGGATATTTGAATTTAGTTACTAATATAGAAATAATTTAAAATAAAATTGAAATTTAGCAATAAATTTAGAAAAAAGAAATTGAAAATATTATATAATTTTTTAAATAAATTTATTGTTAGTTTTTAAATTATATCTAGGTAATTTTTTTCACAATATGTAACCACTCTTCTATTCAAATTAACTTCACAATTATTCAATTACTTAATCAGAATTAATTTCAACCATTACATATTTATCAATAAATAAAAAAAAGGAATAGGTGGAGAATATTAACCATGTACACAATTTTATCTAGTAAACTAAAATTGTGTTCTCTTTTCATGATTTCATTTAATGTTAAATTAAATCATGTAATAAGGACACTCTTTCTTCACAATGATATGGTCTCTCCTATGCACTATTTACCCATATCCAGAAATAAATAAAAAAATACACCATTTTGGAAATTTCAAATAAAAATTATATCACTTTTTGAGAAATTTGCCGAGAAATGAATTAAATCCATATAAGTGAATGACACTACCTCCAACCCAAAACCTTAAGACATTAGGTTTGTGGGTTTTCTTTTTTATATATTACTCAACTTTCTCATTCTTACCAAATGTGCAACTTAGACTCACACTTAAATATCTAACAAATCTCAACTCCTAAACGATGTGAGACTGTTAAAACGTACCGAAAACCGTTTGTATTAGGTTATATATGCACATAAGCAATGGGACTTCGTTCTCTTCCCATCCAAAACCTCCCCTTGCTATGGTGTCTAAATAAAAGGGCTGAATCTCCAATGAAGCACAATAATAGACATTGTTGCATTATGAGGCATTGATTGATGATGCATGCAACTTGGTCATGGTCACCAGAGAGCAAGAGGACCCACAAATAGTCACAAATTGGTTTGAAGATGTAGGCACTTAAGCCACCACCCACCAAGTGCTTGAAAATGAAGCATGAAGCCTTGTTTTCTGTGACTGCAAGTGACCAGACATACACATGGTACAGGGGCATCAAACTGCATTTAAAAGTGTTGAGTAAGTGAGGTCTCATGCTTTGACTTGGCTACATTCTCTCTCTCATCTCATGGCTTGGCTGAGAGTTTTAGCTTGAGTTCTCTGAGTGCCCTGGCTTGGAAGAAAAAGGGCACATCTAAATAATGAAGGGAACACTATTCCCTAGTTTGATTGGAAATGGGACTGGATGAGGTCTTATGAATCATCACTCTTGATTGTACAACTGAGGGCACCGCAAGCAATAATTTCATCGCTTCAGGATTAACACGGATTTGAGGAAAGTTCCAATAAATAAATCAAAAAATGTTAGGTGACACTCTTTATTCGCAACCTCATATATCTCCTCAAAAGTTTAACACGAGTAGGGTGAGTATACAAAGGTTTTCTTTTAAGTAACCCACTTGTATATGCAAATTCATCCCAATTTTATCATTAAAACTCAAATTCTAATTCATTTATCATAGTGAAACAATTTTTAGATTAATAAAAAAGTCAATAACCTAAATTTTATTCAAATTAATTAGTTATCACTAAACTCACTAATATTATTTTGTAAAATTTAATTCTATTTAGTTAATTTATTCCTTCAACCTTAAATCTCTTTATATAAGATCAATTATTTCAGACATTTTCTCCTTTTTAAACTTGAAAGTTCATCATGATTTTTTTAAAATCATTCAAAAAGATTAAAGAAAAAATATATATCTAAATTAATTTTGACTTCGATTCTCATTTTTTTTAGAAGCATTCAAAAAGGTTAAAGAAAAAATATATATTTAAATTAATTTTGACTTCGATTCTCAATTCTTAAACTATCTTACCAAAACAAATATCTTCATTTTTAAATTTATTTATTAATATGTCATCATCTTATAATTCACAAATATAAGATTCACATAATTTGATTATGATATTTAGAGAAAAAATTCACTATCAATTAAATATAAATAAATAAATGTAAAAGACTTTATATTAATCTCAATTCAAAATTTAAAAAAAGATAAAATTTTAATTTTTTATATATTGTAAAAAAAATTATTTCTACTTAATATAAAATTCAGATTACTCCACTCCTATTATATATATATATATATATTAAAAAAATGAAAAGAATTTCTACCTCTTAAACAAACAATAATGTGGTAATGGAAAGTGTCCCCACATGGGGGATGGATAATTGGATATGTTGGAATTAGGATGGATTGTGTTTGATGATCCATCAATCTTGGCGGAACGTCCAGTGAGGCTGTACCACATGCATTGCAATTTTCAAATTCCTACCTTTCTCTTTCTCTTTTCCTTTTCCTTTTTCTTCAGATCTGCTATTTATTTCAAATCCACCTCACTTTTACACCATTATAACCACACCAAACGCCCCTTTCATCTTTTACATCAATCTTCTCTGCACAAACTGAAGTCTTTCCCTTGTCATTTTTTACACTAAATCATCAATAGTGTTAGAACGTTAGCATTGCTTAGAATCTGGTAAGTAGATAGGTATCATCTTATGAAATACCATTTCACTAGTATGTTTCATGAATATATAATGATATAATAAAAAAAATATATATATATATATATATATAAAATCAAGCCGGTTAAATTTAAATTAATGCGAATGATCATTTTACATGTCTCATAATATGAAAATTCATAATCAATAATTAAAAATAACAAGTTGGATCTAGAAACTTGAATAGAACCTTTATTCATCTTGGAAATAGTTTTAGAATTTATCTATTTCTAAACAATACTGCTCTTGTATCTATGTGAAAGGTTTCAACATTTATTTGCATTGACCTCTAAAGTACAAAATTAGACTAACAATAAAAGACATACTTAAATACAATTCTGCAGGTATTTTTATGATTCTTCAATAAAAAAAACTTCAATTTTATATTGTAATTTATGACCACCTCTTTTGTAAGCCTTTATTATACTGTTGTCAAGTTGAACCTCAACTGTGATGGATAACAATACAAAAACACTTTGAATAGTGTATCTAAGTTTCGGCCAATAATAAAACCTGTCTCTGCTGCATAAAAATGTAAATGGCATAAAGACTTGTCATGTGTTAGGTCCATTTCACTGAACCAATGCATGATAGTGTTGCTATTTGCAGATCAACACAAGTTGCTTCATCCAAACGAGGAACCATGTGCAGTACCAGAACAGGACACTCCTACTGGGCAAACATTTAAAATTTAGGGGGCATTTACCATGTCTGAAAAACCATTTTGAAACTTTGAAAAGACTGAACATGGTCCTAATGCATGAGAACAAAACATGGATCAGAACTCTACATCTCCAAAGGTGCTTATCACATCTAGTACCCTTTTGACAATTCATTTGTCACCAAAACTTCTGTTTTTAAAATTTTATGCATTAAGATGATTAAGAGAAATGTCTAATACCAACATTTACTTAATATGTTTAGGTACTAGTCTGAATGAATGAGGAACAAAACTATATGGAATCATTTTAGTATCACCTATTCTTAGTATTACTATAAAAAAAATGTCTACAAATACCAAGATTCTCAGGTATCATTACATTTGAATTTAACTTGTGTTAGTAGCAATACACCTCCAAAATCAGTATCAACCGTTCTTTTTGTATTGTCTAGGTTTGCTCAGGACATGCATTATTTACTAGTACCGATCTTGCACCAACTCCATTCTCATCTAGTATGAAATTGAATGTGAATGTACTAAAGGCATTACAATGTGACCCCATTACTATATCTTGAAAGCAATGCGATCAAATTTAAATTTTCTGGAGGTGAAAAATTCAAATTTAGATTGAGATGGTTAAACAAAAATAATAGATGAGATGGGTGAAATCTGAGAATAGATTAGTTACATATTACATTCCACCACGACTTCCACACATACTAATCCATGTACAAGCAGCTACAAGATCAAATCCTCCAAGTGAACAAGGTCTGGCAATGTTAATATGTAGTTTCATTCAGACAGGAATTCATATGCATAGGTTTTACACAATCATTGTGGTTGAAGAGCATTGTTACAACAATGAATTTCTTTACAAAGTTGAAGTATCTTAAAATAGCCTAAGAATCAAGATTTTTTTTTCTTTCTTCAATTTCTTGTTATTCTGGGGGGTGCACAAGGATAAATTCAGTTTTTATGACATGCAGGACTATACAGCATCCACCGAGTGTTAACTCAAGGAGATCTAAGATACTGACGCCATTCTTCAGGTGTTCCCTTTCTTAATGTCAGCATTCTTAGGGCCGCAGCAGTTAGAGGTATCGCAAGAATGTCATAGTCCTTTGGGGCCTGAATTACAAGAGTAACATTCACTTAATCGTGAAAATGGACAGATCAAAACGCCTGAATACGTTGAAATAGGTACTATGTTTCAATTAAATAACGTAACCGAGTTAGAATTTTAACATTGGCAAATTCTTCTTGGTAGCCATCATGTTGCTCTTTCATGAATTATGAGAAGAAAGCAAGTATGTTGTAGCTAGTTAAGTAGGTGGTACCTTTGGGACCTTAATCAACTTCATTTTTGCCTCTTCCAAAGTTTTTTTACCCTTTTTGCAGTTGCATTTGGCACAAGCAGTCACCTGTCATCAGAAAATAGTGTATGAGTTCTAGATCCATATGTCAAGGAAGAACCTATTGAGGGTGGGAAGAAATTATTGACTCCTGAAGATTCAAAATCTCAGGATTAACAACTGGATTGTTAAAAAAGGATGAATTTGACAGCACAAGCAAATAATATACTTTTACCTAGAGAAAGCTCATGCACAAAAACAAGTATAACCAAATACACAACATGAAACTTTATAAAGAGACTCTTTAGGAAATGAGAGAATAAAGAACTGATGAGATGCACTTTATTAAATAATCTGCTATAAAAATAGTAACCTCCCCACTCCATGAATTGTTGGGAAGTCACACATCACCTATCTCAATGGTTAGAGAGAGACTTATGTATCTATTGGACAACTTCAATCAGTGTCAATTGGTTTTAATATTAAAGCTGACATGATATCAAAACTTATAACTCATCTTGGTAATTGTCTATTCTGATAGGCTTTCCTAATTTTGGCAGGCATTTGCGGAACAGAGGTATTGAGAAGTCTCACATTGTCTTTCTCAATTTTTAGAATACTTATTGAGCAACTTCATTAATGTCAATTGGTTTTAAGATGAAATTTGATAGGAATGTCATGAAAGTGACTCTGTTTTCTTTCTCAATGCCATTTTGTCGTGTGAATTAGGACAACTAGACAGGAAGACAAACGAATTGAAGAGTGGAGAAAATATTCTGGAATGTAGTATAAAGACAAATTTTGAAAAAAAGAAAAAAAAAACAGACATTTTAGAATGAAAATAATGAACCGAGAACATACACAGAGAAACAGCCTCCAGAAGGCACCTGATCAACAGTATGAATAAACAGCACTGTGAACAGTGATTCAACAAAACTGTTTAGAGCAAAGATGAATTCTGGTGACGAGAATTCGAGGGTTGGCCATAAATTCCCAGGAAAGACGGTAAATAGGGCAAAGTTAAAGGAAAAGTGAATGCTGGACTGAGATTCAGCCTTAGCAATGGATTGGGATTAACCCAGTCAGCCATTTTGATACCAACGTAAAATTCCAAGGGAGGATAGAAAACTTGTCTGAAACTTGCTTGAGTGAAAAGCACACTAAGCCTAGGGATATATATATGCAAAATAATTACATAGAGAAAGTAAATACAAGAGGCAATTTATAAGAAAGAATAATTAGGCTAATAATTTTAATTATTCTTTAAGTTATGATGAATCACGGATTCACGTTAACTTAGTAAGTGGAACATGTTTATTATTATGTAGTTTCCAGCAGTATTTTCTATATGCATAAAAGATTATCTTACTAGATTTTCCCATGTCCATTCTCCACCTAACGCAGCGGGCACAACATGATCAATGGTCAAATTCTCACGTGAAGTGCAATACCTGTTCAGAAGGTCATATATCAGTACAAGGATTTGTATCTCAACAAACCAAAGGCAAGATCACCTTTGCATCCTTATGCTCTTGGTAATTTCATAGGAAAGCTAAAATGAAAGTAAAATACAGGAAGCTGCTTCTGACTGATAATTTATTAGGAGTTACGATAGTTACAAGAACTAGCAAGATACCTGGAGGAAGATCTTCCTCCTACTTTTTGCTCAATCCCATTAAAATAAAGTCTTTGTTTTCTCATGCCTGATTCTGTTTGTGGTTTGAGTCATAATTACTCCACAAGCATTAGATGTTGAGAAGGGTTACGTCCATTATAGTTGGTTCCCCATTATAGAAGCAATGAACAGACTCGTGCTAGCTAAGGCCTTCCATAAGGAACAAATAACAATTTATACATAACAATTCAGACTAGCTTATTCTCATTCTCATAAATTACAAAGTGAATGAATCTTGCTATGTCAAACTAGAGATTAGGGATTAGGGATTTTATATTTGAACCACCCCCAACCAAAGGTAAAATTAAGTTGGATTAAGGATAAAGTTCAGCATATTGATGCTCAGTTTAATAGTTTTTTTCTAATATGTGAAAGTAAAGGAGGACGGAATTCTTTGCTACGTATCATGTCTCCCACAAATGGAGAATCATTCATTCCTATTAGAGGAAGAAGTAAAAACAACTTGTAGGACTTCTTTACTGCGATAAAGTAATGTGGGCATAAACTTAAATTGCATAACTGAAAGCATGGCCAGTTGGGCTTTTCCAGGGTGTATGCACTTCAACTTATCACAAAGTTGGCCTTACACAGCTTTCCAGGTCTGAAGCCTTGTCTGTGAATAAATTGTTAACTAATACCATGGATGTCACTCATCAATTTAACTAATGCCAATCATCTATTTAATTAATCCCTTCTTATTATCAATCTTAGCTAACTAGTAGTAACCACTCTTTCTTCCCTTTCATCATCCAAGCAACTGCCAATCTATCCTAACTCCTAACACAGTTGAATTCTTAAAGTCTTGGAGCTGCATGGATCTTAGTAATATCAATTCTACAGAAATATATGAATTCTTAAAGTCTTGGAGCTGCATGGATCTTAGTAATATCAATTCTACAGAAACATATGAATTCTTAAAGTCTTGGAGCTGCATGGATCTTAGTAATATCATTCTACAGAAATATATGAAGACCCCCAAATTTCCTTCAGTAATTTTGATTGATTATTCAACTTGACCAACCGACATGTTTGGTATATTGGCAAGTTTGATGTTGGCTGCCAATGGCCTAACACAACGCACTTCCTTAACCCTGGCTAGGGGCAACTACGAAAAATAGAGTTTCTGCTTTGTTGTGGTGAATGACTGAAATTAAAGTTCAACATAGAGCACTTACTGACAGGTGTAATTGTCCCGAAATAGTATATTTTTTCGGCTAAGATTGTTCTTGATTATTCTTCTTTTAACAACCTGAAGTAAATGAGGAACCTGTACCAATCACCAAAACAAAACTAAGTTGAGCTCATATTTATCGGATCAGACAAATGACAAAAATTGTCAGCAATAACCATTTGCTTAATATTCAGTTATGATAAAATACAAAATATACATGTTGATAGTAAAGTAGAGCCAATGGTTTTACTAGAATGATGGCCAAGCACCAGAAATATTAATAAACCAAAAGCACTATTATGTGCATACCCTTAAGACAGCTGGTATATAGAAAGATCCACTGGGGGAGTTCACTGTCTTAGCATAATACTCCAGTACATCAGCCTGAAAAAGTGAGATTTTAAAACATAATAACCACATTTCAGTGTTTGTCTAAGAAAAAAGAAAGTGAAAGTCAAAAGTTGTTGCTTAAATCAGTGTATGTGTCTGTATCTTTGTATGTTCAAACTGACCACCAGGCTTGGGGAACAAATCAAGTTCCGATTACACATTGAACCAAAAAGCAAACAATTAGAAGCTTAGTTCAGAGATACACTCTACTTTTGGAAATTATATATGCATTAAGAAATCCCACCAATACATTAAGAAGATTAGTCAAGTATCAACCAAGGTTTAGTAAAACTTTACACAGCATGTCAATCACAAAATGGTAAAATACATTAAATAGGCTCATTGCATACCATAATGGACATAGCAAATGAAAAGTTGAGCAGAAATATCTGACCTTCTCCATAAACTCCAAACATATAGCACGTTTCCAGCCTACAACATTTACTGGCCTGGAGCAGGATGACAGCAGTCAGAACCATAAGCAAACAACTGAGCAGGTGTCTTGATATTGGTGACTATACAAGAGAAAATAAATCGTCACTATTTCATACTATTCACACACACTAAACACTGAGGCTATAAAGTATACAGTTTTTCATCCCTGGAAATTCGATAACTGGCAGGAAGTGATTACACCACATAGTTTCAAAAGCATGCAGTGTTGACAAACTCATTATCAATCTAGATTTTTGTACTTATCTTGATTGAAAAAACAACAAACAAAAGACGTGTGTGTGTGTAGAACCCACATCACAAATAATGCAAATGCTCCTTGATAGTGATCCTGAATTTCCCAAAGAAAACAAATGTCATAAAAATAGTCACTCAGATAAAATACACATTGAGATCTAACATCAACTATAGATATGACCAGACAAGAGCTTATAAAGACTTAGGTAATCCTCACCTCTTGAGCTAGCCTTTTGGGATTGAGTTTAGCTCAAACTCAAGAAGATACTAAAACCTATCATAGTCCTGACATTGAACAGGAGAGTGTTGAAATCACACATTGAATCCTCACCTCATGAGTTGACTCTTGAGGTTAAGTCAAGTCCAACCCAAACTAAAGTGAGCAAATGTGTAAAGCTAAAAAATTAATGAATGGATCTACTATTGATGGCAGAAGTATGCATTTTTACATCTCTCTGTACTCACAGAGCCTTCTGCTTGGTAAATGGAAACTAATCAAACCCACTGTCTATTATAATTTTTCCACTGAGACTTCCCCGAATAAAGGAGTTATATATTACCATCACTCCAAATAGCACTATAAATCACAATCAACAACTTATCACAAAACTCCCAGAGCACCACGCAGTCTTCCTATAGATACAACAACTACCAAAACCTTACAATCAAACCTTCTGGAAAGTTTAAGAATCAACAAAGTACAGAAACAGGAATTACAAAAGCATAACACCACCCTGATGTGTAAAACCCCAAATGAACTTTCCCAATTCCTGTAAAACGTAAAGAGCACAAAATATTATTGCTGATCATGCATAGCAACAGTAAAAAACATGCAAAATTTTGCAAGAAAAAAAGTAACCTGTAAGCTATGTCCAACACCAAACCCCGGAAGCAAGACAAGCCATCTTGGTCAAACACATCCTCATCCTCATCATAATCATCGTCTTCATCCTCATCCTCATCATATTCATCATGAACACGGCCATTACCAGCACTGGAGCTTGTCCTCGCATTACAACGGTGGCTTTTGTTACCCAAAGATGATGTTGAAGCATAGTAAATCCTGGCAGAAGAACCTGTGCACCTTGTTCTTCGCTTGTTGGTCTGAAGTGATCTGCACTTGTAGAGAAAAGGGTCCTTCTGCTCCAAAATAGAAGACACGCCCTCCCCATTGAAGAGCAGCTTCAGGCGACCCTGCGTAGTGAACTGTGCCATAATACCCTTCACTTACCTTCCCCTTCAAACTTGGAAAGTTTGTACCTTTCTGCTGAAACTTTGCCACAGACACTCAGATATTTTTGTGGGTCGCTGATTCAATAACGAGACCCCATTATAGGTCGGAGAGAAACTTGAAAAACTGAGACATTGATTTTTGCAGGAAAAGAACAAATCATCCTTCAAAATTCATTCTCGCCACGGAAAAATCCGTTACCACACGTTATCTTGTGTACCCAATATCCTCTGTGTTTGATCCAAATTTACAAGCATGCCACTTAAAATTAAGTGATATTAATTAATTTTAAGTTTTGATAAATTTTAGTATTTCAATTTCTCCCAAAAATTTTAACTTTATTGAGTACTTAAAAGTTTTGTAAGTCTTCACTCTTTAATTTTTTTATTAATTAGTTGTCATTGTTGTTATTTTATCTTATCAATTTGTCTATTTCTCTATATTAATAAAAATAGATTTTGCAATTAATATAAAATAATAAATATTTTTTATTGTTTTCATAAAAAATTATTAGAATTAAAATAATAAAACATTAACCATAATTTTATTTTATATTAATTACAAAAACTCCATATTTTTTAATATTTTAAAATAACTTAAGAATAATGTCACCTAATTAAAAATTAATTAATAAAGATTCAATTTAAAAATATAAAATTTTAAATAATCAATAAATTACAAAAAAAATTAATAAAGATTCAATTAAAAATAAGAATTTATGAAATATTTAAAATTTAATTAATTTTAAGAGAAATTTATACATTATTCTTCTCCTTAATTTAAAAATTTATTGGTTTTAATTATTTATGGTCATAAAATAATTAATACAATGGTCAACAAGTGGAATGAAATTCTTTTATTTTTTTAATTCGATAATAATAAATTAGACTATTGCCGTATAAATATTTGATAATGAGAAAAACGTTCTTCCCAAAATGATTCTTTCAAAATTTATACATACAAATTTTATTATTATGGAAAATGACATTCTTATATTTTCGAAATAATAATTTGAAATAATTTAGATCGTTATCCATCTAAATTTATGAGTAGAATATTTCACATTTATTTATGAAAATTAACCTAATTAGTGTTAAACTTACAAAATTATTCACAAGATATCCGAAATATTCGAAATATCAAAAGGATACTAAATTTTCGTTGATTACTTTTTTTTTTTAACACCAAATTTTCGTTGATTACTGACTCACATATGTGTAGGTTATTTTATTTTTTTTATCTTGTTTTATTTTGAAAAAATATCTAATAAATACAATTAAAATTTTTAAAATTAATTTTATATATTTAATTAATAAAAAATTTAAGACTATTGAAAATATATTAAAATTTTTTATTTATAAAAATTAATACTGATAATAAATTAGTATAAAACATTAAATAAGTAAAAAAATTACATTTTTAATAAAATATAAAAATTGTTAATATTAGTATTTTTAATATATATATAATATTAATTAGAATTGAATTTAGTAGTTTAAAATATTAATTATGTATAATTTTTATTAGTGATTGTTAATATAAATCTAAAATAAAATAATGTGTAATTAATAATATAATATATGATTTTGAAACATTAAATTAAAGAATAAATTTATTAAGATTAATTAGTAAAATGTGAATTTTAATATATTAATAACAAATATCAATTTAGTTTATATGAATTTATTTAGTATTTTTAATTATATTGTTGTTGTCCTTCCTTTTTGCTAACCGTGTTTCATATTTTTTTTAGTTGTTACTTGCTTTGAATGTAATCATTACATCATTTGAATTTTTAAACATTATTTTTGTTCCATTATCTTAAACTTATCAACTCAGAGTACTAAAGTCGAGTTATTTTGGGGATAGTGAATAAAGGTAAACTGAGTTCGACCACGAAATTTGTCAAAACTTGGACTTTAACGGGTCTACAAGGTTCATATTAAATATCAAACTCTGATAACTTGACCAATCATTTCATCATTTTTCTTGTTAAATTGGGTTTGTGTAAGATCTGTTTGATCGGTAAGCCAATGTGAACTATAATAACATGACTTTGGAAGTAATGTCGGAGTCACTTTGTCATTGTGAGAACAGTTAATGCAACTCATTCAATTCATTGATGGCAAATTTCTCGACCTTGCCAAACTTTACTAAAAAAAGTACATTGGTCAAGAGGATGCATCAAGTAATACTTCATTTGTGTGTATGCATGTTCACATTCCTCAATCCATGTGAATTGTCTTTTCTTCTTTAAGCACTGAAAGTAGGAAAACCTTTGTCCCCTACTGGGAACAAGAATTGAGGTAGTAAAGTCAAATGATGGGTGAGTTGTTGTATTTTTTTTTTCTTTTTTACATTGGTAGGGCTTCTTATGTGTATGATAGCGAAGTAATTTTTAAGATTAGCCTCAATATTGTATTGTCCCAACATGAAACTCAAAAACTTTCTTGCTCAAACCTCGAAGACACGTTTCATAGGATTAAGCTTCAATTGATATTTATTGATAGTAAAAAAGTACTACTCCAAGTCCACCACAACTTGCTTGTTTAACGCAAAAGCCATTGAGGTCAATCCCTAACATGTTTGTAGCTAACCATGCATTTTTCAACCCAAAATACATTACACGATAATAGTAGTTGGTCGTTTTAGCTATGAAAATTGTCTTATCTTCGTCTTTAAAATGCATATAGATTTAATTATATCCTAAGTATACATGTTGGGAAGTGGATATTAATTCTTTGGACAAGCTTTATTTAAATTGGTAAAGTATGTACACATCCTCCACTTACTCGAAGACTTTTTTACCATCACTACATTGGATAACCAAGTGGGATATTGAATCTTCTGTATATTGCCAACCTCAACTAGCTTAAAGGTCTCCTTTCTAATAGTTTATCTTTTATCTTCGCCAAATTTCTTCTTTTGATTAAAACTTTAGCTAAAGGATCTACGGTTAGTTTGTGTGACAAAAACTCGAGGTCAATCCCTAACATGTTTGTAGTCATGCAAAAATGTTTTTGTTAACTCGCAAAAAAATTAAAAGCTTCTCTTTTAGAGGGGCATTCAGGTTCGCGTCTATCTTAACTTTCTACCCTTCCTCCAGTAATACCTCTTTTAAGCCTTCAATAGGTTGTAGATGCCAATCTTCAAACATGTCTCTAGATCGACCATATTTATTTCTTGTTCGCCCTAAGTCAAGGCATAAATGTGATAATTATGTAGACTTCCCACATGGCACTTTTGGGTAACGTGCTAATCAACTATGGTAATGTTGATATGTTCCTCTATTGTTAAGTATTTGACTTTTAGATGCAAATAGAAGATCACAACTACCAATGTGTTGAGAAATGACTGATCGAGCAATATGATGAATGAGGAGAAAGCATTCACCACCAAGTATTTGATAACAAGTGATTTTGCAGATTTGCCTGAGCCAAAAGTCATTATCAACACAAGATATTCCCTAACCTCAATGTGGTCTCACTTTAAACCTACTAGAACTTCATCAAAAGGTTTCAAGCAATTCTTTGAGACTTTTAGGCCCACAAAGTGTCATAGTGTAATACGTAGCAAACTTCCTTGATCCACCAAGACTCGATGACCTTTTCGACTCTCATTACAACTTGTATGACAACTAGGTCATCTTTATGGGGATGACATATCCTTAGTCTTTGTCTAAGAATGAGATGACCATAAAATCACTGACATATGGGCTTTAAAGCTCAAACTCATGATTTTACAAACATCTCAGTGTGGCTCGAGTTTCTAATATGCTTTCTTCATGAATGTTAGGAGTTTTATAACATTGACATCCTTCAACAACTATCTTTTAGATAATTTGAGAAGAGTCAACTAAAAATTCAAGTGACCCTTATTATCCTTAAACAATCTATATTGTCGGGAAGATGTCGATGGCCTGGATTCTTACCTTCTCCAGTTTTTGGCCTCATGTCTTGGGTGCTTACTAAATCCATCACTTTTTATTCTCCTCGATGTTTTTTTGCTTCATGTCATCCTCAACTTCTATGTGAGAAACTGCCCGAGATTATACTTAATTCATATTTTCTACCAGATGTTGAATGAGGGGTTCCCTGATAAGCCTTGTGATGGAGGGGCTCCTAGGTGCCTTAGCTTCTTGTGCAAGCTTCAATGGAAGTTGAGCATGATGAAACCTTGAAGCACCAAATAGAAGAAGTGGATGAAACTCCTTATGATGCGGAAGCCATGGAAATGCAAAGAAGAAGCGTTCAAGGAGGTTGATGGTGAAAGCCTTGAAGGAGGTTGGGCCAACCTTCAAGAGAGAAAGCTCCTAGCTTCTAAGAAAAGAAACTCAATGTGAAACTTGAGGTAATGTACTGCAAATTTGGCAGCATTCTATTACTCAAATCAAGTCTACAATGGAGGTTTCTAAACCTCTTATTTATAGAAGAAAGGGTGAGCTACTTAGCTTTCCATGCAAGCTATTTAGTTAGGGTATGGGAGAAACTAGGTCTAGAAACCCTAGCTTATAAGACAAGCTTCTAACCCTAGCTTATAAGACAGGCTTCTAACCCTAACTTCTATGACAAGCTTCCTAAATCTAGCTTGCACTCCAAGGCTCTCACAAGGTGGTGACAAGTGGCACAAGGAGAGAGCTCCTTGTGTTACTTGGACTCCTTGATCAAGCCCAACATTATTTATGGACCTCAAGGCCCAAACTTAAATTACATGGCCCAAAAATTCAAGGCCCAAATTTATTCTACTTGGCCCAAATACAAGGTTCAAATTATTCTAAACTATTCTAAACAATTTATACAAATTAAAGGACTTATCTTTAATACTCTATTTTCTCCAAAGGGATTTCTTCATGTTTATATTTGGGCCCGAGTAGCTGATTGAAAGCCCAAATAGGATTAGATGGGCCCAATCGTCTGGAAAGCTCTTAATTCTCTCTCTAGCTCTTTGTCCTCTTTATTCTTTGATTAATGTCGCTGGGGCGTACTCTATCACCTTGCCTTAATCCTTTAATGAAAACATCCACAAACATGGGTTCAATTTCTTGTGGGATTTTGATAGTCACTTCAAAAAACCATTTGAGATAGTCTTTCATGGATTCTAAACCATGTTTTCGAACATAAAAAAACATCACTCAACCTAGGTGGCTTGAGCTTGTTGCTAGCAAATTGAGTCATGTGAAACCATCAAGAGATTTTATCACCCTATCAAGCAAGGACTAAACCAATCTAGCATTGTGTTAACCAATATTCCAGCAAACATTTTGTATTGGGCCCAGTCGAATCCTCTGTTCATCAACATTTGTGCTGAAAAAAATGCAAGGTCCTATGATCTCGTAAATTAGTTACTTTTTAGGACCATACTCATTAGTATAAACTCATTGATAACCTCTTTAGAAAAGGGTTGAAAATCATGTTGGATATTAGGGGCAGGCTTTGCTTTGTTGACAATTTATTTTAGAGCACTTTGCAATTATTCGTTCTACTTATGAAGTTGTTCTTGTGCTCGTTGGAGTTCCTCTACATACTAGAATCTCAAAGGGAGTCCGCTCCAAGCCCTCCAGTTGATCAACTACAAACTTAGGGGCACTACCGCCTCCTTAGCTCTTAGTCAAGCCATCTCTCTGTGAGAAATCACCATTTTCTAATCTGCACATACCAAAAAAAGGTTAGCACAACACAAGATGCCCAACATTAAAAATAGATTGTTAGAACATTATTTCCTACCTTTGTACACTTTCAAATCTACACATCGGTACTCAAGTTTTATTAGGGTAGCCGTATAAAAAATTAATTTCTTTGAGTACTCAACAATGTGGAGCCTCATCCTTATCTAGTTCGGTAAGTTGCCTCAACAACTGAGTGATGGGATTTGGTGTCTAAGGGAAATCCCTTGAGAAAATATGGTAGGATAGGAAAAAGACAAACTTTAAAGAAACGTCTTTTAAATTGCTTATATAAAGAAAAAAAAAAGAGATAACCACCATTAGTCGGACACACCTTTTATCGAGGCCCACAAAGCCTATTTGGTCGGTCGGAATTCGAAAATGTAAAAATATGTTTGCTGAGGATTGAAGATTTTGTATTGAACATAGAATCTGGAAGGCACAAACAAAAGTCAATTGTTGTGATGTAGTTGGGTAGGTGCAACATTCAACATTAATTTTTCAAAAGACCAAGGGGAAGGTTGAGGCCTAGTTTTGAAAACAAGGTATCATAAAAATAACAAAGGGACACTATTGGTCGGCCTTGTTATCCTTACAGACAAGCTCGTCTTTTGCACAAGCCTTAAGAATGATTTCCCTTTTGATTCCTGATTTACTTAGTGGTTGACAATTGCTTAATTTATCAGGGATTTGAATTGAGGTGTAACTGATGGTTTCAAATACTAGTTCAGATTTGGTCCAGGAATCAATAATTTTTGTTTTCTATCAATAAACTGAGTTCACACCTAGAAATTCAAAAATATCCAAAGATAAACTACAACTTCGCAAAACAGCAAAAAAAAAAAAACACAGAAACTAAAAGAAATCCATAAACCTAGAACACACTTAACCAAAACCTATAAAACCTAGAAATCCAAAAAAAAAAAAGGCAAAACTCATAAGAAAACTTAGAAATCTACGACCCAAGAAAGAATGACACTAATTAAAAATGAACATATTAAAGCGCATAAATCCTGACATAAGAACAAATCCACCAAAAGTTTAAAACTTAAAGTTCAAGTGAAACATACTCAACAATGTAATTAGGATTGACACACGTACAAAAATGTTAAAGAACTCAAAGAGATATTAATTCAAACATGAAATGAAATTGAAAGGCCAAGGACGTACCCAAAGAAGTGAAGACGATGAAAGATGTAGCGAAAACGGAGGGAGAAGTAATGAAGACGAAGAGAGACGATTAAAGCTCAAGAAAATTCCAAAGGACAATAAAAAAACCCAAATGAATTATGTGGGAATATTTACTAGATATTGAAACGACATGACGTTTGAGGAACTAGGCATAACTCTAAAAGATCATTTCAAATTTCACATTGATTTAAAAAATGTTTAGAGTTTTCGTTAAAAATGATAAAATGTTTAGACTTCAAAATGAAGAATGACTAAGTTGTTAACATTATAGACTTGGAAGGCTTGTGGACTATGCAATTGACGATTAAATGAGAACGTTTGAAAAGATCCCAAAAACATCATTGTGAATCTAAGGAAAGAGCTTAACCAACTAAACAACTAAAACCAACTACTTAAATTCTAAAAAAATTATTATAATTTTGCATAATAAAGTATTAACCCTCTAAAAATTAGAAAAGGATGACGGATGAAGGTTTAGGAGAACCTCTCTGCCGATAAATAAACGTAGACCTTAGAGAAGAGGGTGAGATCAAATCATTTATTCTTCTAATTCTTTAGCATTATATACACAAAAAGGAAAGGTTGTAGTATAAAGTAGTCATCTAGTCTTGCTAGACACGTGGCCTCACTACCAATATGGCCTTAAACTCCGTGTAAAAGGTTTGGAAAGAATGAATTACCAATATGGCCTTAAACTCCGTGTAAAAGGAAAATGTTACTTTGACACCACTATTCATCCTACTCCCATTTGACACTCCTACGTGTCATGTGGACCCACCACCAAAAGAGAGAATGTGTTTGTTTTTGTTGTATACGGAAGGGTAATTTCGTCAATTTCATCAATTTCGTCAAAGTGGTTAGTCCTGTACATTTAAGTGGTTAGCTACGTTCATAACTATGACACCCATATTAAATCACTGCCTGTGAGTTATTCCAACCTTAAATAACTGGTTAGTCGTGTATATCTAAGTGGTTAGCTATGTTCATAACTCCGACACCCATATTAAATCATTGCCTATTAGTTTTTCCAACCTTAATAAATGGTTAGTCGTGTATATCTAAGTGGTTAGCTACGTTCATAACTTCAACACCCATATTAAATCACTGCCTGTGAGTTATTCCAACCTTAAATAACTGGTTAGTCGTGTATATCTAAGTGGTTAGCTATGTTCATAACTTCGACACTCATATTAAATCATTGCCTGTGAGTTTTTTCAACCTTAAATAATTGGTTAGTCGTGTACATCTAAGTGGTTAGCTACGTTCATAATTCTAACACACATATTAAATCACTATCTGTGAGTTATTCCAACCTTACATAACTGGTTAGTCGTGTACATCTAATTGGTTAGCTACGTTCATAATTCTGACACCCATATTAAATCACTGCCTGTGAGTTATTCCAACCTTAAATAACTGGTTAATCGTGTACATCTAAGTGGTTAGCTACGTTCATAACTCCGACACCCATATTAAATCAGTGTCTATTAATTATTCTAACTTATCAAGGTGGTTAGTCGTGTACATATAAGTGGTTAGCCATGTTCATAATTCCGACACCCAATCAGTACCTGTCAATTATCTGAACCTTATCAAGGTGGTTAGTCGTGTACATATAAGTGGTTAGCTACGTTCATAATAATGATACCAATGTCGTTAACCACTTAGATATACCCGACTAACCACTTAGATGAAATTGATGAAATTATCCTTCCATATACAACAAAAATAAAAACAAGCACATTCTCTCTCTTTCGCTGGTGGGCTCACGTGCACATATGAGTGTCAAATGGGGGCTTTTTTTCCATTTTGGTGTACTTTTCAATTTTAATTCCCAAAATGGGTAGAGAAAAAATTATTTACCAAAATGGGCAAATTTTGCCAATTAGATAGGCATAATTTCAAACTGGTCAAAATAAAAGTGACATGCTGGCGATTTCAATTAATGACATTAATTAAAATCATTTCTCTCTTTGCAATCATTTTTTAATTATTTGATATCATGATTGTTAGGTTTAACAATTAATAAAAAAATAATGATTATATAATAATAATTAACAAATAATTTTTTAATTATTTAGCATTATATTTGTTACTTTAACAATTAATAAAAAAAATAATAATAATTAACAAAATTGTAGTAAAAAAATTAAGACATACAAATTTATTTAAAATTAAAACAAAATAACATAATGATAATAATAATAAAAATAATTCATATGAATTTAATAATAATTATTATTATTTTAAATTAAAATAAAATAACATAATAATAATATAGTTAATAATAAGTGAATTTAATAATAATTATTATTTTCTAAATTAAATTTGTATGAAATTATTCTTATTATTATTCTTTAAATTAAATTCATATGAATTTAATTAAAATTATTCTTATTATTATTATTATCATTATGTTATTTTATTTTAATTTTAAATAAATTTGTATCCCTTAATATTCATGTTATAGTTTTGTTAATTATTATTATTATTTATTTTGTTAATTGTTAAACTTAAGGATCATAGTATCAAATAATTAAAAAATGAAGAGAGAGAAACAATTTTAATTAATGTCATTAATTAAAATTGCCAGCATATCACTTTTATTTTGACCAGTTTGAAATTATGCTTATCTAGCTGATCATTTGCTTAAATTTTTTTCTACCCATTTTGAAAATTAAAATTGAAATGTACACCTAAAAAAACAAAACAACATTCAAATGAAAATTAGATAAAGAGCAGTGTCAAAAGTATCATTTTCCCGTGTAAAAGGTAAAAGGTTTGGAGTTTGGAAAGAATGAATTGAATTGCGTGTAACTCGTAGTAGCATTGTAGTCTTGGTCACTTAAGTGTTGTTCATCCCGAAAAGAACAATACCATCATTAGAAATTAAGTTTACCTACGTTTGAAATCTCCTATGTTCGTATGGATTAGTAGATTCATTTTTTCACCGGGACACTTCCATTTGTAAGGAAGGTTTACAACCACGATCTTGGCTGTGAATGGGTGGTCTTGTAATTTTCTATCTCCGGTGTTGAACTCGTTTGCATTATGATCGGATGTCGATGGGGACAACGTGTTGAATTCAATTGGGACTAGCTAGCTTGCTCATATTTAATTGGTCGCATAAAAGATGTAGTTGAAAGTCTTTGGCCAATTGTATTATATTGTTCTCGATCTCAATCATTCTGATTTTCATAGTTTCGTCGTATTATGGAGCAAAATCGTTCTTTTAAGAGTAATTGTTCCACGAGTTTTGATCGCATTAGTATGAAAGATCTCACTTTTATTGCACTAGCTCTTAAGGAGGGTAAATCCCTCTTGAAATCTGAGGATACAAACCCTAAAACAAAACCCTCCAAAGACCAAATGAAAGATCAGATTTTGAGATTATGCATTCGTGCGTGTCTATTGAAGTCATAAGAGAAAGTGGATGAAAATGAAGTAAAAAAAAAAAAGGACTAAACATAACCACCGTTGACACGAACTATTTGACCGTTGACCCATTCAGAAGCATCTGAGGCCAAGAACCCCACAACAGGAGCAACGTCCTTGGGCTCACCCAGCCTCCCCAAAGGAGACTCTTGCACGATCTTATTCACAGTCTCCTCCGACTTCCCCTCGAAGAACATCTCCGTCGCGATGGGCCCCGGCGCCACGCAGTTCGCCGTGATCTGCGTTCCCTTCAGCTCCTTCGCCAGCACCTTCACCATCGCCTCCACCGCCGCCTTCGACGCAGCGTAAACGCCGAACCCCGGCCGCAGCGCCGCCACCTGCGACGACGACAACAGGATGATCCGCCCCCCGCCGCCGCGCTTCAACCGGTTCGCCGCCTCCCTCGCGCACGCAAACGCGCCGCGCGTGTTCACCGCGAAGGTGCGGTCGAAGGACTCCACAGTGGTGTTCCCGACGGAGGGGTACGTGCCGTCGAGGACGCCCGCCGAGTTGACCAGGATGTGGATCGGCGAGCCGAAGGCGCGCTCGGCCGAGTCGAAGAGCGACTTGACTTGGCTAGGTTCGGACACGTCGGCCTGGACCACGACGGCGCGCGGCGAGGCGGAGTTGGCGTTGATTTGAGCGGCGACTGCGTCGGCTTGGGAGGAGTTGGAGGTGTAATTGATAACGATTCGCGCACCGAGTGAAGCGAGGTGAATCGCGATTTCGCGGCCGATTCCTCGCGAGGAACCGGTGACGATTGCGACTCGGTCTTGGAGCTGAAGTGGTTGGGGTTGAGATGGGGAAGCGGTGGCCATTCTACTACTCCGTTATTTGACTGTGTACCTTTTCTCTCCCCTGTTTTTTAACGTGCTTGGAAAGTTCTAGAGAGAGGTGAAATCGTGTCTAAATTCTGAATTTAAGATTGAAAAAATCATTTCTTTAATAAAGTAACAGTAAGTAAGAACTAGTTCACTTGTCTGAGACTATGGTCTATTTTATAAAAGAAAAAGAGGGTAATTATTTTATTTTAATTCTTCGGAAGTTGATGATTAATTAAGTTATCTATCTCAACTTCAATAATTGGTTTTATTTGTTTAGTTAGTTAAGTTGTACTTCACTCACCTGATGCAGTCAATTTTTTTTATGATTACATTAACTAACCAAACTTGGAGCGTATTGGCTCTTATCACTACCCTACCATATTTTATTTTATTTTAATAGACAGTCCAAAAGATAATATGAAAGTAGCTGGTTTTGTATTGCTTATTTGTTACTAATACTTCTTCATGCATACAATTATCATGTAATAAAATAAAATAATATGTAATTATCTTCTTCAGTTAATTATTCAAAAAAAGTAATTTTGATTATATATTAAAACTAAAAATAATAAATATATACCTAAAACTAATTTAATATGTTAATATAAAATATTTGTACTACTTCATTTATCTTAATTAATACTTTATTTTTAACCCTAAATTGAATATAATTAATGTTAATAGACAAAAATAAATAGTACTAACAATACATCAAATATTAAAAATATAACAGAGTAAGTACTTAATAAATTTAAAAAAAAATATTTTACCAATCACATATATTATATTACTTACAAATTTTTATAAATTTTTCACTTAAATCTTACTATTTTTTTCTTAATTCAAACAATCAAATTTATTCTTTAATTCAAACATATCTTAATCTGATAGTCCCTGAAACCTTGAGTTATAAAAGAATGAAAAAGTTTAACCATAAATATGTTATATCCATTATTAGCATAGAGAATAAATTCTTAAAAAGGGAGAATAAATTCCTCAAATAGTGTTTAAGATCTCTTAGACTTTAATGATATGTTTGTTTTTAAAGATGAAAACTTACTAAGTAAAGAAACAAGTGAAAAGTTGGAAACCTAATATATCAAAATACAAAAAACGAAAAAAAAATCAGTCAAAACTTTCTCCATTCTCGACTGAAGATTTGCAGAAAAAATCACTACAAAATACTTTTTTTTATATAATTATAATAATATATTAATATATATATATGTGTAATCGTTTACGTTTCTACATAATCGATTATATATATATATATATATATATATATATATATTAATATATTATTATATAATATAATAATTATTAAAAAATAATTAATAATAATATAAAATAGTTATAATTTAAAACAAATAAATATAAATATTTAAAATAAATTATATAATAATAATAATAATGATTTTTATTATAAAATAATATTTTTTAAAAAATTTATTATTAAAATTGTTTAAACATTTTAATTTTATATTTTAAAATATTAATCTTTTTAATTAATAAGTTAATATATTTTATAATAAATTAAATATATTTTTAAAAAATTATTA